>OIZL01001126.1_pt1 | contig 15752 bp, 17 predicted proteins | sample 1588541 | NCBI WGS metagenome assembly OIZL01 (sample SAMN03283285) | human gut metagenome | biome: human-associated habitat; material: feces | host: Homo sapiens | place: Peru | collected 2012 | reverse complement strand
CGGTACGCACGGTGGTGTGAGAGGCCGGGGCTATTCAGGCCCCTCCTACTCGATTGTCAAAAAAGTCCTCCCGTACTTTTCCGACTGCCCATTTGACTGCACACAGAATCTCAACGGAGCACAGAAAAAGAAATTTACTGCCTGATGACCTGAATACGGCCAGAAGCTTCCACTTTTTTCAGTCAGATCAGCAGTTGACTATTGCTTTTTCAGATACTGCATGCTATAATTGCAACGTAAAATGCGGATATGGGGAACTCATGGAGGGATGAACTCCACGATAAAATCGCGGCGCAAAGGCAAATGGGTCAGCCGGTGGCTGATGGCAGTTGCTTTTTTCGGGATTCGCATAAGTGGCCGCTTATTTGCAACGGAGGGTAACCGTTTGGATCAGCAAAGCATGAAGCAGACATTTATAGCTTTGTCGTGCCGAATGTCAGGGCCGAAGTTTTTGAGGAAGAGGATAAGAAGGAAGCGATATGAACAGATCTTTTAAAAAAATCTGGAACGTGATCAGTAGTATTCTGGTTGCGCTGGTGGTGATTCTGGCGCTGCTGCTGGTGGGCGCAAGGGTCGTGGGCTTGCAGGTATTCACCGTGCTGTCCGGCTCCATGGAGCCGACCTATCACACCGGTTCGCTGATCTATGTAAAAGAGGTAGACCCCTACACCATCGAGGTCGGGCAGCCCATTACCTTCATGCTGGACGAGAACACTGTGGCTACCCACCGTGTCGTGGGCATCGTCCCGGACGAGGAAGACCCCACCGTGATCCGTTTCCGCACCAAGGGCGATGCCAACGAAGCGGAGGACGGCGGGCTGGTACATTATAAAAATGTGATCGGTACGCCGATCTTCTCCATCCCGTATCTGGGCTATGTTACGGACTACATCCAGCATCCGCCCGGCATGTACATCGCCATCTCCGCAGGCGCGGTGCTTCTGCTGCTGGTGTTTATCCCGGATATCTTCTCGGATGAAAAGGGTAAAAAAAAGAAACCGGGTGCGGACAAAACAGAGCCGTCGGACGAAGAATCACCCGCGCAGCCGGAATGACAAAGGCAATGCCGCAAGGCTCCCTATATAACAATTTCCTGGGAGGTTTTCGGAAATGAAAATAAGAAGCAAAGCGCTTCTCCTGATTCCCTGTGCGATGCTGCTGCTGATTGCCTCGGCACTGGGAACGGTGGCGTATCTGACCGCGCAGGACACGGTGACGAATACGTTCTCCGTCGGGCAGGTCAATATCACCCTGAACGAGGGCAGCGCGGGCAAGCGCGGCATGAGGGCGCGCGGCACCAGCGCTCCCGTGGACGAGAATGACCATATTCTGATGCCCGGCCATACATACACCAAGGAGCACACCATTCATGTGGATGCAGTGAGCGAGGACAGTTACATCTTCGTGAAGGTCGAAAACGGCATTGCCTGCTATGAAGCCGCTTCCTCTGCAGAGGAAGGTGGGTACAGGACAATTGCTGACCAGATCAAGGCCAACGGCTGGACGGCTCTCGAAAGCGCGGCCGATGTGTATTACAGGGAATACGCCAAGAGCAGTGCAGGCTCCGACTTCGCCGTGTTCGGTACCTTCAAGATTGCCGATAATGCGAACGACGCAGAGAGCTGGGGCAGCTGCGACGCGCAGGTAGCCGTCACCGCTTACGCCGTACAGAAGGATGGCTTTGATACCGCTTCTGCCGCGTGGACGGCGACCTTTGGCAAGACTGTCGATCCCTGACATACGATTCCGGCAGCTGAGGCGGAATCGATTCGATTCTACTGACTGTTGAAATAAAGGCCCACTCGCAAATACCCGAAGAAAGGAGGAAAGGGAAATGAAGGATCAAGGAAAGCATTGCCGCCGCAGCGTGAGCGGAAGAGCCGTCATCGCCGTGCTGGCGCTGGTGCTGGTGATCGGCTGTGCAGTGGGTGGAACGACAGCATGGTTGGCAACCAAGAGTGAGTCCATTGTCAGTACGTTCACCTACGGAGACATTAACATCACGCTGACAGAAGCTACGCCTGAAAAGGAGCCGGCCAAGATCATCCCCGGTGTGGACATTGAGAAAGCCCTGAGGGTTACGGTCAAGGCCAACTCCGAGGACTGCTGGCTGTTCGTAAAGGTGGAGGAAGCAGGTACATTTGTTGAAGACAAGGTAACATATTCCGTTGATGACGGTTGGACGAAGGGGGATGGCGCGGAAATCCCGGAAAACGTCTACTATCGCACGGTTGACACGGCAAAGACGGATACTGACTTTGGTGTTCTTAAGGATGACAAGGTTGCCGTCAGCGAAGAGCTGACGAAGGAGGACATCAAGGACATCACGGCCAAGCCCACCCTGATCTTCACGGCCTACGCCGTTCAGAGAGACGGCATTGACAAGGCGGCTGACGCCTGGACAAAGGTTGCTGCTACGACTGCCAAGCCCTGAATCCCACTCGGTGCGCAGAGGCGCAGAAATCGTACATCATTACATACTGAGGAGTGAAAGCAAATGAAGAAGAAACTGACCGCAATTTTCCTGTGTGTCGCGCTCGTTGCCATCGCCGTCGTAGGCGCATCTCTGGCGTACTTCACCGACACGAAGTCCGCAACGAATACGTTTACCGTCGGTAACGTCAAGATCGATCTGATCGAGTCCAGATACCACCGCGAGGGCAACGACAACTCCGGCGATACCACCATCCCCGATCCCACCCATAAGGTGACCGCTGACGATGGCATGGAATATGTCGCCACGGGTCACACGATGTTCACCGATGACGAGATCAAGGCAGACGCTGCGAAATACTCCGAATACATTGCTGAGCGCGGCAAAAACATGGTTCCCGGCCGCGGCGTTGCCAAGTGCCCCTATGTCGTCAACACCGGCGCGAACGACGCTTACATCCGCATCCGCGTCATGATCCCCTCCGCAGCCAACAATGACTTTGTTGACGTGAAGGACGGCGGCGTGATCACCAACCAGTGGTGCGGCACGTCCTTGCTCTGCGGCGAATTCCAGCACGGCCTAAAGGGTGAAACCTGGCCTGTCGTTGTTAAGGCCGGTGTTACCAAGGACGGCGTAATCTACGATGAATACACCTTCACCCGCACCGAGCCTCTGAAAGCCGGCGCTATGACCGAGTGGAACGTCTGGAACTTCATCGGCATCAACAAGACTGCGACCAGCGCTGATGTCCAGAAGGCCATCGATGCCGGTGCCATCAAGGTTGTCGAGACCGATGGCGCCAAGACCATGACCCTGAACGTTCTGGTCGAGGCCGACGCCATTCAGGCTGAGGGCTTTGCGGACGCCGCGGCTGCTTGGGCTGCATTTAAATAAAAGGACGAACTTTCCCATCCCATGGTCTGCGCCCTTCGGGGCGCAGACCATATGAGAGCACCCGGCCGGCTCCGGATGTTCTCATATGGTCTGATCAGACCGAAAGCGTTCTGTTTCGATTCCGGATACGGATTTACCCAAACAGCTTGAGAGGAGCAGGGACAATGAAGCGAAAACTCTTGATTCTGTCGGTGCTGGCGATCTGCCTTGCCGTGCTTGCCGCCGGGACCCTCACATACTTCACCGCAGAGGATACAGCGCATAACGTGATCACCTCCGGCGGCGTGGAGATCGCGGTGCAGGAGTGGGCGGACGAGGAGAAGACCGCTCCCTTTGAAGACCTGACCGGCGTGATGCCAAACACCACTGTCACCAAGATCGCGGAGATCAAAAACACCGGCGCATCCGACGCGTGGGTGCGGGTGAAGGTGGAAAAGAACATCAAGCTTCAGGGCGAGGGTACACCGGATACGTCTCTGGTGGAGCTGACGAGCAACACCGCCGACTGGACGGAGAAAGATGGCTATTTTTATTACAGCACAGCCTTGAAGCCCGGAGAAGTCACTGCGCCGATTTTCACTGCCGTGACCTTCAAGGCGGACATGGGCAATGAGTACCGGAACGCGACGGCGACAGTGGATGTTTTCGCCCAGGCTGTACAGACCGCCAACAACGGCGCTACCGTCATGGCTGCGCAGGGCTGGCCGAAAGCGTAAGGAGGACGAGAGCATATGAGAAGCAAAAAAGTCATCGCGCTGCTGATCAGTCTTACGCTGCTCGTCGGCATCGCGATTCCCGGTACGCTTGCCGTCTCCAACGATCAGGAGGCCGCAGGCGGCAGTGTTGCGCTCACGTCCGGGGAACAGGAGAATAACGCTTCTACGGAGGCCGCTAAGCCGGCCGAGTCCCCCGAGCCTTCCGAGACGGAACCGGAGACGAACAAGACCTGCACCTGCGATGCAGCCGAGGGCGAAGCGCATAAAGAGAGCTGCCCGCTGTATACCGCACCCGAAGTCCCCGCAGAGCCGGAAAAGACCTGCACCTGCGGCTCAACGGACGGCACACATCAGGAGGGCTGCCCGCTGTATGCAGAGCAAACAGAGACGCTTGAGGAAGTGGAAATTCGGTATCAGGTCGTCGGGCCGGAAAATTGCGGCACACTGGATAGAGAAAGCGAGCGCCTGCCGCTGCCCGACAGCGGGATCGGGTCCGGGTCTGCCGGTGAAAGCCTCGCCGGTGCTGACCTGAACCCCAGCGGAAATAGTGCTGCGGCGCTCGGCGCTGCACCCACCGCCGCAGAGGGCTTCCGGTTTGTCGGCTGGTACAAGGACGAAGCCTGCACCCAGCCTGTTGATGCAAGCTGGGTCAGCGATAACAGGCTGTTCCCCGGAAAGACCAAAAACTATGGAACAGCAGAAGCGCCTGTTATGGGCTATGAGGCTGCAACGTATTATGCCAGGTTTGAAAACGAGACGGCCAGCCTGACCATCACCAGGCAAAGCTGGAGCGAAGAAACTGACGAAAATCAGAGTTTCCTCTTTGACGTGACCGGCCCGGACGGATACCGCAAGCGCGTTGTGATCAACGGCAGCAGCTCCGTGACCATCAAGGATCTTATTGCCGGCGAATACTCCGTCAAAGAAGTGACTGGCTGGAGCTGGCGTTATCGCCCGGACGGCAGTCCTAAAAAAATCACCCTGCAGCCCGCACAGAGCGGCACGGTCGATTTCTCAAGCACCCCAAAAGAACAAGTGTGGCTGAGCGGCGATGCATATAAGAAGATTACCTTTGGCAACTGAGAAAGGGGACGGCAGCTATGTATCAGGACGCACATATTGAAAAAGGCGGCAGAGCCGGAGCCCGTATGAACAGGGCGGCAGTCCTGCTTGTTGCCATCATCCTGCTTATCAGCACGGCAGTTGGCACTACTGTCGCATTCCTGACGACAAAGACCGAGCCGGTAAAAAACACCTTTGAGTATGCCAAGGTTTCCTGTGAGGTGACGGAGTCGGCCGACATGTATGCAAGTCGTTGTGTGCAGGTCAGAAACACCGGCACCATCGACGCCTACATCCGGGCAACCTACGTTGTAAGCTGGGTGGACGCTTCTGGGCGCATTGCCGCGTCCGATCCGGCGGGATATAGCTATACCCTGACGGAAAACCCTGACAGCAGCTGGACAAAGGGCGAGGATGGGTATTTCTACTATCTGACCCCTGTCGCCCCTAACGATTCCACGCCCGGAAGCCTGCTGACCTGTACGGCTACATACCCGGATAATCCGGAGTACACCCTTTCTGTCGAGATTCTGGCGGAAGCCATCCAGAGCACCCCGGAAAGTGCTGCGGCAGATGCCTGGGGCGTAACGGTCAGCAGCAAGCCGGCCGTGGAGTAAGAGGTGGCAAGATGAAAAAGGTATGCAAAGCGATATGCTCGCTGGTTCTGATGCTGCTCATGGTCATGAGTCTTGCATCCACGGCGTTCGCAGCGTCTCCCACCATTACGTTTGAAGGGTTCTCGAAGGGCTTTGACTTCCAGCCCGGCAGCGAGTACACGCAGACCGACCTGTTCGGCAGCTTTAAGAACGTCATGCCCGGGGATACTGTGACGGAGACCATCACATTCACCAACTCCGCTGCCGACTGCGATTTCGTGAATCTCTACATGAGAGCCGAAGCGCATGACGAGACGGCAAATCCGCTCAGCTCCAAGGTTGCGGAAAAGGAGACCGTCGTCACCATGACGGAGTTCCTGTCCAAGCTCTCCATGAAGGTCTGGAACGGCACGGAGCTGATCTATGACGCCACCCCCGACCAGTTGGACGGACTGAAAAACAATGTTTTCCTCGGCGCATACCGCTCCGGTGAGAAAGCCACGCTCAAAGTCGAGTTGAATGTTCCGATCGAACTGGGCAACGAATACGCGAACCGCGTCGGCGAAGTCGACTGGATCTTCCACGTCGAAGCCTATAACGAGAGCCAGCTGACCGTGCGCAAGGTATGGTCCGACGGCAACGCAAACCACACCGGTGAAAGCATCACAGTCAACCTGCTCAAGGATGGCAGGGTGGAGCGCTCTCAGGTGCTGAACGCCGAAAACGGCTGGACATACACCTTTGACCGGCTGCCGGAAGGTCATACATGGACTGTCGAGGAGGCGAACGTTCCTGCCGGCTATACCGTCAGCTATAGCACGGTTGGCACAATGACCACCATCACCAACACCCGGAAGGAAACGCCGCCGACACCGCCTACCTACCCGCTGGATATTACCGTAAATAAGGTGTGGAGCAGCGACGACGGGAAAGACCGACCGGATTCCGTGACCGTGACGCTTTATAACGGCGAAACGGCCTATGATACCGTTCGCCTCGGTGCATGGAACAACTGGAGCTATTCCTGGAAAGACCTGAACGCCTACGGCAACTGGCAGGTCATTGAAACCAACATTCCCAAGGGCTATGTTCCCTCCTACCGCGTCAGTGAAGGCGTTGTGACCATCACCAACACCCGCAGCCTGATCCAGACCGGTCAGCTCAACTGGCCCATCTGGGTGCTGGGCGGCGCCGGACTTGTCCTTGTTGCTCTCGGCGGGGCAATCCTGGTGAAGAAAAAGAGAGAAAATAATGCCTAAAAAAACGGGGATTGCCATCGTAACAGCAGGAGCAGTGCTGATCCTGTCAGCTCTGCTCCTGCTTCTGTATAACCGCTATGAGGACGCAAACGCCGGGCAGAAAGCCGAGAGTCTGCTGGCGAGCGTGGAAGCGGCTATCTCCGCGCAGGCAACGGACACACCTGCTGCGACCGAGCCAAACAGACCGGACGCCTCGCAAGTCCCTGCCCCAACGCCTCTTGACCCGGAAATGCCGGCGGTCATGCTGGACGGCTATGAATATGTGGGCTATGTGGAGATTCCAATATTGGGGCTGAAGCTTCCGGTCATGTCCGAATGGGATGATACACGACTGAAAGTCGCTCCCTGCCGTCAGTTCGGCTCCTCCCGAACGGACGATCTTGTCATCGCCGCACATAACTATGAAAGCCATTTTGGGCGTCTGAAAGATCTGTCAGCGGGAGATACCGTCACGTTTACGGATATGGAGGGTATCGTCAACACCTACTGCGTTGAGAAGATCGAAACGCTGAACCCCAACGAGGTAGATGCAGTGCAAAACAGTGGGTATGATCTTGTCCTCTATACCTGCACCAAGGGCGGTCAGACGCGGGTAACTGTGTTCTGTGACCGCGAAACAGAACTTTCACCATCCCCATCCCCGACGCCGATGGAACAGTGAGACTTATATATGGCAAATAACACGGTCCATATAGGCTTTCCTGTCGGTTATCTGACCGCGCAATATCCCTTACCGGTGCGGAAGACACCGCCGAAAGAAATTGAAAAAGCAAAGCGTGAGCTTGCTGACCTGTTGGAAAGAGGCGTAGACTATGAAGAATAATGCAATCGGAAGAAGCTGGACGGAAGCCCGCGACGAGCTGTTCACGCCGGAGGAAATTGCAAAAAGCAATCTCCGCGTCGCTCTGGTCGGTGAGTTCATCAAGGCACGGCAGGAAAAGGGCATCAGTCAAAAGAAGCTCGAAGAATTGAGCGGCGTAAAGCAGCCCGTTATTGCCCGGATGGAAAAGGGTGCGACAAGCCCGCAGATCGACACGATGTGAAAGCTACTCGCGCCGTTGGGGAAAACGCTGGCCATCGTTCCGCATTCGGAAGGAAAGTAAATATCTTACTTTCCCTTTTCAGTGCAATTTTTATCCATTTTCGGCCGTGGAAAACTCAGCGCCGCAAGAAGCGAATATGCAACGGGGCAGACAGTCCCGCACAATGCGATCGACTGGAATTAAACAGAGCGCCCGCCGGAGATTTCCGGCGGGCATCTTCATTATTCAACCGGCTGACGGCATTTTTCCAATTTTGGTTGACTTTTTCGCTTCATTCGCATATACTAGTGCTGTGGATGCATCATGTATCCCAACACCGAGCCGAACCTCTTCCCGTTATTTGGAGGGGGGGGCGGCTCATTTTTTGTTTTTTCGAAAGCCCGTAGAATTCTACGGGCTTTTCTCTGCGCTGCGTCAATTTGACGGCCTCGATGCTGTATTTTAACGGCGTGGATAGCGTCAGCATTTCCAAACGGTTAGGTCATGCGCAGGTTTCTACCACTGCCAATATTTACGCCCACGTGATGGAGGCGGCAGATCGGCAGAATGCGGAAATCTTGTCGGAAATTATCTTGAAAAAGGCATGAGTTTGAAAGCAAGTTGAATTATTGTTGAACTATTTCAAGAAGCACATTTCCAAAAAAGCGCCAAAAAGTTAGAAAAACGCCGGATTTCCTATCGAAATCCGGCGAAATTATGGTTGCGGGAGAGGGACTTGAACCCCCGACCTCCGGGTTATGAGCCCGACGAGCTACCAACTGCTCTATCCCGCGATATGCCCTGCGTTCGGGGAGGTGGTGCGGATTCGCAATGCACTTGCTGCACACTTCCTGAACGCTCATATAGAATAGCACAACACGGGGCGGTTGTCAAGGAAAATGTTTCGACTTTTTATGATTTTTTGCGCAGGATGGGGGAATTTGCGATTTCACGCCGCTTTTGCTTTTGTTCTTGCTTGTGCAGGCAGTTGCGGTGGTGGTTGTATTTTTATGCAGATAGGGGACGACGGCGGTTTTTCTTCATGACGAGGACTGCCTTTCTCAGCGTGTGAGTCGATTTTCCTCATGATATCACACTTTTCGGGCCGGTGCAACGTCCGGAGCGAGGCCGGGGCGGCGCATTGCGCAAAAAAGTCCTTGACAAGCCGCCCGCTGGACAGTACAATAAACGGTGGATTGGTATGGTCGTGGCACACTAGGGGTGGTGCGCGACGGCGTTGCTTTATCTTTGCGGAGCTTTCCGCGTGAACCCATTACAATAGAATAGGAGGTATATTCTAAGGTTTTATGATTGCATGGTATATTACTGCTGCGATTGCAGTTGTTGTAGCTGTGATTTTCTTCTTTGCCGGTAAGGCGTACCGCAAAAAGGTCGCCGAGCGCGAGATCAACAGTGCGGAGGAGGAGGCCACCCGGATCATCAATGAGGCGATTAAGGGCGGCGAAAACAAGAAGCGCGAGATGCTCGTCGAGGCAAAAGAGGAGATCCATAAAAACCGTACCGAATACGAGAGAGAAATCAAGGAGCGCCGCTCCGATCTTCAGAAGCAGGAGCGCCGCCTTCAGCAGAAGGAGGAGTCCCTCGACAAGAAGATGGACGCCTTCGAGCGCAAGGAGGACGACCTGCGCAAGCGCCAGGCTACCGTTCAGGCGACGCAGGAGGAGGTCAACCTCATCAAAAAGAGCCAGCTCGAAATGCTGGAAAAGATCTCCGGCCTGACGCAGGACGAGGCCCGCAGCCAGCTCTTGCAGAATCTGGAGAGCGAATGCCGCCACGACGCGGCGATGAAGATCAAGGAGATCGAGGCACAGACGAAGGACAATGCCGATCAGCTTGCCCGTGAGATCATTTCTATCGCGATCCAGCGCTGCGCCGCCGACCACACCGCCGAGGCGACCGTTTCCGTCGTGGCCCTGCCGAACGACGAGATGAAGGGCCGCATCATCGGCCGCGAGGGCCGTAATATCCGCACGCTGGAGTCCATCACCGGTGTCGATCTTATCATCGACGATACGCCGGAGGCGATTACCGTGTCGTCCTTCGACCCCATCCGCCGGGAGATTGCCCGTCTGGCGCTGGAAAAGCTCATCGCCGACGGCCGCATCCATCCCACGCGCATCGAGGATCTGGTCGAAAAGTCCCGCAAGGAGGTTGACCGCGTCATCAAGGCGGAGGGCGAACGCGCCACCTTTGAAACCGGCATCAACAACCTGCATCCGGAGCTTGTCAAGCTCCTCGGCCGCCAGAAGTACCGCACTTCCTACGGCCAGAACGTGCTGAATCACTCCATCGAGGTTGCGCATATCGCGGGTCTGCTGGCCAGCGAGCTGGGCGTTGACGTTGCGCTGGCAAAGCGTGCCGGCCTGCTGCATGACCTCGGCAAGTCCGTTGACCACGAGATGGAGGGCAGCCACGTGCAGCTCGGCGTTGAGCTGGCGCGGAAGTATGGCGAGTCGCCTGACGTGGTACACGCCATCGAGGCGCACCACAACGACGTGGAGCCGCGGACGGTCGTCGCGTGCCTTGTGCAGGCCGCCGATGCGATTTCCGCATCCCGCCCCGGCGCACGCCGCGAAAACGTGGAGAATTATATCCGCCGCTTGGAAAAGCTGGAGGAGCTGACCGGCACTTACCCCGGTGTCGAGAAGTCTTACGCGATTCAGGCCGGCCGCGAGGTCCGCATCATGGTCAAGCCCGAGGAGGTCTCCGAGGACAACATGATCCTGCTGGCGCGCGACATTGCCAAGAAGATCGAGTCCGAGCTGGAATATCCCGGACAGATCAAGGTCAATGTCATTCGCGAGACCAAGGCAACAGAATACGCAAAATAAGCAAAATGCCCTCGGACAATCCCCGGTCCGAGGGCGTTTGTTTTTTATCTTCGATACTGAAGTACCAAAATGCTTTTCTTATTACCCCTCTTCCGGGGGCGCAGCACCCTCCGAGGGCACGACATTCTCCGAGGGTGTGATATTTTCCGTGGGTGTGACATTCTCCGTGGACGCGGCAAATGCCCGGATCAGCCGCTGTTTTTCCTCCCGGTCGAGGCATTTAAGAGCATATTCACGCTTCAGGGCGTCCGAACGGCTTTCGCACGGCTCAGTGTAGACCGGCTCCAGCGGCAGTCTCCCGCGCGTATACTTTGCGCCCTTCCCCGCCCGATGTGCGGCAAGCCGCCTGTCCAAATCATCCGTCATGCCGGTGTAGAGCGTGCCGTCTCCGCAGCGAAGGATATAGACGCACCAGCGCTTCATGCTTCCACGTCGATCGCGCAGCGCTCCGTGCGGATGGCCTTGCACAGTGCGGATACCGCGACATGCCGCGGGTCCTTTTTATATCGCTCCACGTCCGCGAGCGAATCAAATTCGCCGATCAGGACGGCGTCGAAGCCCGCCCCCGCCGCAGCGCTTCGCTTGACCTCCATCGCGCGGATCTCGGGGATCACGCCCTCCAGCGCGGCGAGCCGCGTCAAGAACTCGGTCGGATCCGCATCTTCGCGGAATTTCCACATAACAATGTGTTTTATCATTTCTCTGCACTTCCCTTTTGCCGATCTCGGCACAGTTTTCTTTAATCAGAATACCGATTTTTTGTTCCCTTGTCAAGAATGTTTACAAATAGCACACGGATTCTTCGATTTTCGGTTCTATAATCGGAGCATCTCAAACAATCAAGGAGGTCGATCCCATGCGCTTTACAAAAATTTCGGCTGTTTTGACCGCGCTGGGGCTTCTGGTCGGTCTGGCTGCCTGCTCTGCGGGCGACGCCGTCACCGACCCCGCGCAAACCACTGCGGCGCCCACCACGGTTGAGGCTGATGAACAGCAGATCCCCGGCATCACGCTTTCCGACGAGGGCGTGACCACCGACGCAGAAGGAGTTTACACCGCCAACGACATTATTTATTACGAAGAGGGCCATGACGAGAGCTACGGCGAGGGCGAAGCCGACGACGCGCACAGCGCCGAGGAAGCCGCCGCGCATACCGTAGTCCACATTACCAAGCCCGGCACCTACCGCGTTACCGGCAAGCTTTCGGCCGGACAGCTTTTCGTCGATCTCGGTGAGGATGCCGAGAGCGACCCCGAGGCGGTCGTGAACCTGATTCTCGACGGCGCGGACATCACCTGTACCGTAGCGCCCGCTGTATTTTTCTATCGCGTTTATGAGTGTGCAGACGCCGAAGCCTACACGCTGACGCCTGATCTGAGCGGCGCGGGCGCGGTCGTAACCCTTGTCGACGGCAGCACGAACACCGTAAACGGCTCCTATGTCGCCCGAATCTATAAGGAGGGCACGACCAAGAAGCTTCACAAGTACGACGGCGCGTTCTATTCCAAGATGTCCATGCGTATCGAGGGCACCGACGGGCAGTTGACGATCAACGCCGAAAACGAAGGTCTGGACAGCGAGCTGCACCTTGAGATCAACGGCGGCGTGATCGAGATCACCTCGCAGAACGACGGGATCAACACCAACGAAGACGGCATCTCCGTTACCACGGTCACCGGCGGCACCCTGACGATCAATGCCGGCCTCGACTCCGAGGGCGACGGCATCGATTCCAACGGCGCACTGGTCATCAACGGCGGCACCGTCTTCACCACCGCGAATCCGCAGACGGGAGACGGCGGCATCGACGCCGATCTGGATATCTACCTCAACGGCGGCCGCGTCATTGCCTGCGGCTCGAGAAATGACACCTCGTCCTCCGACTCCACACAGCAGTTCCTTGAGCTGAGCTTTGCGAAAAACGTCGAGGTCGGCAGCGTCGTCGCTCTGTACGACGGTGAGACCGAGGTCTTCTCCATGACGGCGACGCGGGAGTTTTCATCGCTGACCGTCTCCGTTCCCGAGCTGGAGAACGGCGTGAGCTACCGTCTGACCGTTGACGGCGTAACGCAGCAGCACGGCGGTGCGATGAAGGGCGGAATGGCCGGTCTGGGCGATCCTCCCACCCCGCCCGACGGCAGCACGATCGACGATCCCTCCCCGGTGACGCCTCCTGAGCTTCCGGCCGGTGCATCCGAGGGGCAGGAGCCTCCCGCAATGCCCGACGGCGAGACGCCTCCCGACCCGCTTGACGGCGAAACGCCGCCCGAACGCCCCGACGGCGAAGCTCCCGACGGAAAGGACCCGGCCGGAATGCCAAACGACGCCATGCGTCCGAACGAAGGCAGCGAGGATACGGAGATCTCGACCGAATTTACCCTCTCGGCCGACCGACACAGCTTTTATAACGTCTGCGACGCGGAATGACGGTTGCAATTCATCCGCGCCTGTGATACAATGACGAAAGGTTTACTCCCGAATACAGGCCCTGTGCCTGCGGTAATTTATCACGCGCCGCCCCGTGAACGGCTCGTTTTCACGCGGCGCGGATGAAAGGAATGGTCACAAACATGAAACGAATCACCGCTCTGCTCCTGCTCTCGGCGCTGCTGCTGACGCTGTTTTCCGGCTGCGCGAAGAATCAGGATGCGGAACCCACCGTCTCCTCCACGGAAGCGCCGTCCGAAGCCGCCGAATTTATCGAGCCGGACTCGGAAACGCTCAAGCTCTATCATTACAGCATCACGGAGACTGCCGCAGACGACCCGCTCATGCAGGCGACGGTCGCTGTAGACACGAATGACAATCCCTGCCTTGGCAATGCCGATCTGCAGATCTACTACTGGATCGAGTTCTACAACTTCATGAACAGCTACGGCTCGTATGCCGCCTATTTCGGTCTGGACTACACAAAGCCCTTGGGCGAGCAGGACTCCATGAGCGAGGGTATGACGTGGGAGCAGTATTTCCTGCTCTCCGCGCTGGAGCACTTCCGCGAAAACTATGCGCTTGCACAGGCCGCCTATGCCGACGGCTATACGCTCTCCGAGGAAGACGAGAAGATGGTCAACGACGTCACCGACCCGGACAGCGATTTTGCAAAAGAATACCAAGGCAACGGCTATGATTCCGCCGACGCTTATCTGCGCGCCAGCTTCGGCGACGGCGTAACAACGGAGAACTATCAGAATTATCTGCGTCTGTATTACGCCGCCTATGACTACTACACCAAGCAGCGCGAGGCAGTCGCCGACACCTTCTCCGCCGAAGAGGTCGAGGCATACTTTGATGAGAACGCACAGCCCGCCTCCGGTGAAGGCGACGACGCGACCGAGGCCGGAAAATATGCCGGCACACCGAAGGTCACGAACGTCAGCGTGCGACATATTCTGATCCAGCCCGACGGCGAAAAGGACGCCACCACGCAGGACTGGTCCGAGGAAGCTTGGGCAGCGGCAGAAGATAAGGTGAACGAGGTCTACGCCCGCTGGCAGGAGAATCCCACGGAGGAAAACTTCGCCCTGATTGCAAACGAGGAATCCGCTGACGGCGACGGCACGACCGGCGGCCTGTACGAGGATTTCGCACCGGGCAGCATGACGCAGAATTTCAACGACTGGTGCTTTGACGAAGCCCGCAATGAGGGCGACACCGGCATCGTCAGGACGGAATACGGCTATCATATCATCTACTTCCTCGGACATACCGAAACGCAGGCATGGTATAATACCGCGCTGAACGACATGGTCTCGGAGAAGATGACGGACGTCATGGAGCAGGCGCTTGCGGATTATCCCGTCCGCTTTGACTATGCGCACATGCGCGTGTTCGATCTGATCTCCGCGAACGCGGAGGAGGAAGCCACGGAAGGCGAAACGCAGGACGAATCGACGACCGAGCTTCCGGAAGCATCGGAATGATACGGCGTTTCCATAGCGAGCAATAACAGCAATACCCCCGACGGGCGGCTGCCGCAGTGCGGCGCTCCCGTCGGGGGTATTTGTATGATACGGCTTTGCAGGTCACGTCATTCTCGGAGAAAGGCGTCAAGCTCCGCGACCGTCTTGAAATAGAAATCGCAGTTCTGCCGCATAAAGCGCTCGATCTCCGGCACGTCGTTGGCCCAGCCCGCTGCGGCAAAGGGAACGCCGCAGGCTCTGCACATGTCATAGCCGGGCTTCAGATCGTCCACCGTCAGGATTTCCTCCGGACGCAGGCCGTATCGCTGCATAAGCTGCTCCATCGGCCACGGATGCGGCTTGCGCTGATGCTCGGGCAGCTCCCAGCCGAAGATCACATCCGGCTGCGGCAGGCCATTTTCCCGATAGTCGCGCACGATCGTGTCCCGCACGGAGTGGGAGATCACCGCCAGCAGGCCGCCCTCGGCCTTATGCCGCTCAAGAATTTCGCGGATGCCCGGATATGCCTTCGGAACGCGCGTTTTTACATATTCCTGCCAGAAGGCAAATTCCTCGTCCATCTCACGCTTTGAAAAGCCCAGCTCGTCGGTAAACAGCGAAATGATCCCCGGGTCGAAATTTTTGCTGAAATAGTCCTCCAGCGTATAGGTTTTTCCCGGCCGAACCTTTTGCAGATAGGCCAGAAAGGACGGAAAATGGATCGTGGCCGTGCTGTTGACGACGGTATCGTCATGGTCCATAACGAGGCATCGATAGCGCATATTTCTACTCCTGTTTTTCTTTCGTTTGAGCCATTACAGCTCGTCGGACAGCTCTGCGTGATATACGAACTCGCTGTTTTCCCAGAGCCACGTCAGCTTCGTTTCCCCGCCGTCTCCGAACGAGAAGGTGATCTGCACGTCGCTGTTTCCGTCCTTATTGAGATCGGCAAAGCTCACGCTCTGATAGTAGGCCGAAGCGCTGTCGATCTTCGACGGATACTGCACGCTTGCGTAG
>OIZL01001125.1_pt1 | contig 15778 bp, 14 predicted proteins | sample 1588541 | NCBI WGS metagenome assembly OIZL01 (sample SAMN03283285) | human gut metagenome | biome: human-associated habitat; material: feces | host: Homo sapiens | place: Peru | collected 2012 | reverse complement strand
TAGACAAAAGGAACACCTCTTTGTAGATAAATGAAAGCTAAATAATTTAATACTTTATTCTTATTCTTCTTTAATAAAGTATAGATTCTTTCATTATCATGATTTTCTAGATATTTAACTTTTAGATTATTTAATTTAAATTCACTATTTTGATAATTAATCATTCTAGCCAACATATTTAAATTCTTTTCATTAATAAAGGCATTATTAATAAAAGACTTAATATCATAGCTATATAACATATCAAAGGCTTCATATAATTCATAATCGGTAGATGCTTTAAAGCCCATTTTTCTTACAGCCTCAATGAATTCAAATTCAACACTTTCACCAAGCCATACAAAATCTTTATTGATCTTACTTATAGCTTCTTTTGCCTCTAACCAGAAATCAGATGGAACAAGTGTTGCGACATCACATCTAAAACCATCAACACCCTTATTAGCCCAAAATGTCAACATCTTAATCATTTTCTCCTTCCTCGTGTTCCTGTGCTCCCTCACCACGGTCGAACAGCGCGTTCACAAATTCTTCCGGGTCAAACTTCTGCAGATCATCGATCGTTTCACCGACACCGATGTATTTCACCGGGATCTGTAATTCGGACTGGATCGCCACTGCGATTCCGCCCTTTGCCGTTCCGTCCATTTTGGTCAGGATGATTCCGGTCAGATCCGTCACTTCCGCGAACTGTTTTGCCTGTGCGAGCGCGTTCTGTCCGGTTGTGGCATCCAACACTACCAGTGTCTCACGGTATGCGTCCGGATATTCTTTTTCCAGGATCCGGTTGATCTTTCGCAGTTCTTCCATCAGGTTCTTCTTGTTGTGCAGTCTTCCTGCCGTATCGCAGAGAAGGACATCCGCGTTTCTTGCTTTTGCCGCCGCAACCGCGTCATAAATGACTGCCGCCGGGTCGCTTCCCTCCTGGCCGCCGATCATGTCCACGCCGGCACGGTTCGCCCATTCTTTTAACTGTTCTCCTGCCGCCGCGCGGAATGTATCCGCCGCCGCAAGTACCACTTTCTTTCCCTGCGCCTTTAATTTTCCCGCAAGCTTTCCTACAGATGTTGTTTTTCCCACACCGTTGACACCAACGATCAGTACCACCGACTTTTCTTCCTCAAACCGGTACGCGGTCTCTCCCACCTGCATCTGTTCTTTGATGCTTTCGATCAGAAGTTCCTTGCACTCATCCGGCTTCTTGATGTGGTTTTCCTTCACCTTCTGCTTTAAGGATTCCAAAATATTTTCTGTCGCGGAGACTCCGATATCTCCCATGATGAGGATTTCCTCGAGTTCCTCGTAAAAATCGTCATCAATTTTGGAAAATCCGTTAAAAAGAGCATCAATTCCGGATACAATATTATCTCTTGTCTTGGTCAGTCCCGATACGAGACGACTGAAAAAACCTTTTTTCTCTCCCATCTTCTGCCCTTCTTTCTTTTTTGCTACTGTTCCAGATCATTTTCGATCAGATTTACCGATACCAGCGTGGAAACGCCCTTTTCCTGCATGGTGATACCATACAGACGATCTGCCGCATTCATGGTTCCTCTTCGGTGCGTGATCACGATAAACTGTGTATTTTTCGTCAGCTTATGCAGATACTGCGCAAAACGGTCTACGTTTGAATCATCGAGCGCCGCCTCGATCTCGTCCAAGAGACAGAACGGAGACGGTTTCAGATTCTGGATCGCGAACAAAAGCGCGATCGCCGTCAGCGACTTCTCGCCACCGGAAAGCTGCATCATGTTCTGGAGCTTCTTTCCCGGCGGCTGCGCGATGATACGGATGCCGCATTCCAGGATGTCCTCATCCTCCACCAGTTCCAGGGTTCCCTTTCCGCCACCGAAAAGGTCCTTAAACGCCTTGTCAAATTCATGCTGGATCTCTGCGAATTTTTCTGTGAACTGCTTACGCATTCCGCTGTCCAGATCCTCGATCACGCCGATCAACGTCTTCTCGGCTTCGATCAGGTCATCATGCTGGTTTTTCAAAAACTCGTAACGCTCGGAGAGTTCCTTGTAATCCTCGATCGCATTGACATTGACATCCCCGAGTTTGCGGATCTCCTCTTTTAACGACGCGATCATCTTTTTTAACTGCGGAAGATCCCCATACTCCTCCCTGCGCAGTTCTTCTGCCGCATGAAGTGTCAGTTCGTATTCTTCCCACATATAATTGTTCTGGTATTCCTGTGCTTCCTCGAGTTTTTCCCTCTGGGCATTCAAACGGAAGATCTCCTTGTCAAGTTCTCCGACGCGTTTGGTGATATCCTCGCGTTTCTGAAAGAATCCCTTATATTCCGCAGACATCTCTTCTTTTTTTGCCTGATCTTCTTTTAACTGCTTCTCCAGATCCGCATGGCTGCCATCCGAGGCAAGGATCGTCTTTTCGATCTCCTCGATATCGTGTTTTTTCTTCTGGACATCACCTTTTGCCTCTTTTGCCTGATTTTTCAAGGAATCCGCTTCTTCTTTCAGATGCGCGATCTCCCGGTCGATACGTCCAGTATTTTCCAGGATAAATTCTTCCTTCTGTAAAAATCCTGCCTCTTCCATCTGGATCTTCGCCGCTTTTTCCTTCGCGGCATCTTCCGCTTTGGTCTGTTCCTCTAACACGCTCTGGAGCCGGTTGTTTTCCTCTCCGATCTCCTTTTCGCGTTTTGCCATGACTTCGATCTCGTCTGTGATCTTTTCCTTGTTTTCCGCGATCTCCGCGATCTGCACCTCGATCTCTTTGCTCTCGCGTCTCAGACCTGCATAGACATTTTCGCTCTCTTCCTGTCTGTCCTTTGCGCGTTTTAAATTCATTTCCGCGGTGTTCTGTGCAAGATACTGCTCCTGCAGTTTTACTTTCGCGGACTCGATATCCTCAGCAAGAAGCGCCTGCGCGGTCTTTATCTCTTCCGACCTTGCCCTGCAACTTTTGATCTGTGCCACCAGCTCTTTCATGCTCTGTTCAAGCGTGTCGATCTCCCGCTTTCTTCCAAGCAGATTGCTGTTATTTTTAAACGCTCCACCTGCCAGCGAACCGCCCGGGCTTAGATATTCCCCTTCCAGCGTGACGATATGTAACGAATACTGGCTTTTTTTCGCCAGTGCCAGTGCATGGTCGATCGTGTCTGCCACAAGCACCCTGCCAAGCAGATAGGAAAGCACACCCGCGTATTTTTCCTGCGTCTGCACCAGCGTATTCGCGAATCCGAGGATTCCTTCCTCCGCCAGATACTTCTCGTTTTTGGAATTATCTTTTCCGCGGACACTGGTCAGCGGCAGAAATGTCGCGCGTCCCAGACGGTTTTTCTTTAAATAACCGATCATCCGCTTCGCGGTCGTCTCATCCTCCGTCACGATATTCTGGATATTTCCGCCAAGCGCTGTCTCGATCGCGGTCTCATATTTTTTATCGACTTTGATGAGATCCGCCACAACGCCAAGAAGTCCGGCTTCGTTCTCTTTTTGTTCCATCACTTTGCGGATACTGTTTCCGTATCCCTCGTAACGCTCCGCGATGTTCTTTAACGATTCCAGCTTCGACTGCTCCTTGTGGTAGGAAAGTCTCGCCGTATCCAGCGTCTCGTTTACTTCCCGCTGTTTTTTCTTCCATTCCGCAGCTTTCTGCTCCATCTCCTGCATGGAAGAATTTAAGTCTGAGATCACCTCACAGGTCTTTTTATATTCTTCCTCATACTGCCCGAGGACATTCTTTAAATCATTTTCCTCGCTCTTCCGCTCCAAAAGCCGCTTGGTGAGTTCCGCCTTACGGATGTTGATCTGCTCTAACATCGTATCGTAACGCTGTTGTCCCGCTTTGATCGATGCCTTGTTATTTAAAAGGGCAATGATCTCGCTCTTGCCCGCTTCCATGCGTGCGCTGCACTGCGCGATCTCATCCCGGATCTTTTTTAAATCCTCTTCCGCCTGCCGCCGCTTCGCGCCGGTCTCTTCAAGCCCCGCAGCCAGTTCTTTTTTCCGCTCCTCGTAAGTTGCGCGCTCCGCCTGCTTTGCTTCCTTCTCCCGCTCGATCGCGTCCAGACGGCTCTTTAAATGCTCATCGGTAAGTTCCGCCGTGTGGATCTGTTCACGCAGGACATTGATCTGCCCTTCCAGCTTTCCTTTCATAACGCTGGTGTTACTCAGCTGATCCTTGGTCTGGTCGATCTTTTCATCAAGCGCTTCCATCTCGCGTTCCAGCTTCTCATACTCGGATTTAATGCCCTCGTAGGATTCATTCGCCTCTTTTAACTCGTCATCCGCGATCCGGTACTTACCGGCCACTTCTTTTTGCTGTTCCTCGATCCTCTTTGTTTCCAGAAGAAACATATTGACATCGTAAGTTTTCAGTTCTTCTTTTTTCTGAAGATAGATCTTCGCGGTTTTCGCCTGTTTTTCCAGCGGAATAACCTGGCGCTCAAGTTCCGACAAAATGTCATTGACACGGACAAGGTTCTCCCGCTCGTCCGCCAGCTTTTTCTGCGCCGCAGCCTTTCTGCGCTTAAATTTTACGATTCCTGCCGCTTCGTCAAAAAGTTCTCTCCGTTCCTCCGGCTTACCGTTTAGGATCTTTTCGATCTGACCCTGTCCGATGATGGAATATCCCTCTTTACCGATACCGGTGTCATAAAACAGTTCGTTGACATCCTTAAGACGGCACGGATTTCCATTCAAAAGATACTCGCTCTCGCCGGAACGGTACACGCGACGTGCTACCGTGACCTCCGCGAAATCCACTGCCAGCTTGTGATCCGAATTGTCCAGTGTGATCGCGACATACGCATAGCTTAACGGTTTCCTGTTCTCGGTTCCCGCAAATATGATATCCTGCATGCTGGCACCACGAAGCTGTTTTGCGCTCTGCTCACCGAGCACCCAGCGCACGGCATCCGCGACATTACTCTTTCCACTGCCGTTTGGCCCCACAATGCCGGTAATTCCGTTATGAAAATCAAAAACGATCTTATTGGCAAAGGATTTAAAGCCGTGTACCTCAATACTCTTTAAATACATATTCTCTCCCGTTTCCTGTCTGTTACTTTTTCAGTTTCAGCAATGCCTGATAAGCCGCTTCCTGTTCCGCCGCTTTCTTTGTGTGTCCCTCGCCCTTTCCGATCAGCATTTCTCCGATCCAGGCCTCGACCATAAAGTGTTTGTCATGATCCGGTCCTTCTTCCCCGACAAGGCGGTAACACAGTTCCTCCTTGTAGGATGCCTGCACTACCTCCTGAAGGATAGTCTTGCTATCATAAAAGAGCTGCTTATGTTCAATATCCGTCAGAATAAATTTTAAGATAAACTCTTTTGCACTAGCAAAACCACCGTCTAAATAAATGGCACCGATAACCGCTTCAAGCGCGTCCGAAAGAATGGACTTGCGTTTTCTTCCGCCGGTCATATCTTCTCCCTTGCCAAGCAGGAGATAATCGCCAAGATTCAGCTGTCTGGTACAAAACGCCAGTGTCGGCTCACAGACCAGGCTCGCGCGCATCTTCGTCAGATCGCCTTCCGGCAGTTTCGGGTAATTTAAGTATAAAAACTCACTTGACACGATCTCAAGCACCGCATCTCCCAGAAATTCGAGACGTTCATTGTCCGATCCCTTTTTCATATGTTTTTCATTGGCATAGGAACTGTGTGTCAATGCCTGTGAAAGCAGTCCCGGTGTTTGAAACTGATATCCGATCACCTCTTGAAACTCTAATTGTTTTCTCATCTTCTTCTCCTCACCGCAGTAATTTCTCTTCTATTATGAAACGAAAGATAAAGCCCTTCTAAAAGGGCTTTATCTTTCGTCTCTCTGATCCGCCAAAAGAATCCAGCGCGATTAGTTGTTTAACGCATTTTTGATCTGCTCTACCGCATCTGAAACGGTAACGATCTTTTCTGCTTCTTCATTTTCGATCTCGATATCGAATTCTTCCTCTATTCCCATAATGATCTGGAACACATCCAGGGAGTCTGCTCCCAGATCATCCACAAATGTTGTGTCCATTGTGATCTCATCTTCATCCACATTTAATACTTCCGCAATAATTTTTTTTAACTTTTCGAATTCCATACGTCATTTCCTTTCTATGCTTCTGTCTTTTCCTCAGAAACTATAATATTTTTTTTGATCTTTCCATTGATATCTTCATTTTTAAATGTGACACACTGAATGATGGAGTTGGTTACCTCCATTGCCTTTGCACTGCCGTGTGTCTTTACGACCAGTCCGTTCAGGCCAAGCAGTGGTGCTCCGCCGTATTTGGAAGCGTCAAACTCTTTTAACGTCTTTTTCAATGCCGGAAGCGCCATTGCCGCTCCGATCTTGCTTGTCACACTGCTCATCATGCCCTGCTTTACGAGGCTGATCAGTGTGGAGCTGAGTCCCTCATACAGCTTTAAGATGACATTTCCCACGAATGCTTCACAGACAATTACATCCGCTCCGCCATGCGGGATCTCTCTGGCTTCGATCGAACCAACGAAATTGATATCGGTACACGCCTTGAGTAACGGAAATGTTTCTTTGACTAACGCATTTCCCTTATCTTCCTCTGCCCCGATATTTACGATCGCCACTCTCGGATTCTTGATCCCAACTACATGTTCCATGTAGATCGAACCCATCTTCGCGAACTGCACCAGATGGGAAGGACGCGCATCCACATTGGCTCCGCAGTCGATGAGGAGTGAAACGCCGCTCTCGGTCGGGATGATCGGCGCAAGCGGCGGCCGCTCGATCCCACGGATCCTTCCGACAATAACCTGTCCGCCGACTAAGATTGCTCCGGAACTTCCTGCTGAGACAAACGCGTCTGCCTCTTTATTTTTTACCATATTCATTCCCACTACGATCGAGGAATTTTTCTTTTTACGGATCGCATTGACCGGAGGCTCGGCAGTTTCGATAACCTCTTCCGCATGTACGATTTCGATCTTGTCTTCCGGATACTGATACTTTCCTATCTCTTCCTTAATGACATCTTCCTGTCCTACCAGGATCACTTTTATGTCGTCCCGCATATTGACTGCGTCGATCGCACCTTTCACCATCTCGCCCGGCGCATGATCTCCGCCCATCGCGTCTAATACTACTGTCGTGATCTCCTGCATGTTCTCCCTCCTTACGGACTGCTGTCACATATCTATATCAAAATATACTATATCTTATTCTATAAATCAACCAAAAATAAATCTAGTATTCACGGTTGCGTTCATCCTCAGACTCACGGTCTTCCTCGGACATGTACTTTCTGAAAATGCCTTCCATGATATAACTCTTGATCCACATGTAAAGTCCCGGAAGCAGAACAATCAGAAATCCGAATAAGTAGAGTAAAACCGCGCATCCTACAAACATTGCAAATACCAGAAGTGTCTTAGGCAGATGCGCAAACGCCAACAGCAGCGCGTTTTTCATGATCGCCTTTGTTGTATTCGCGAAACGTCCGATATATGGGAAAACATAAACCGCCCACATGATCACGAACGCGAGTACGATCGTAAAAAAGATATAGATCTTGCCGATGCCATATCCCGCAGCCGCAAATTTCCACATTACATAGGTATCAAAGCACATTAACAATGTCAGTCCGAGTGTCACCAGCCAGACGATCGTAGACTGTTTGAAATTGGCGCGGAACGCCCCCCAGAAATCTTTCCAGACATAACCGCGGTTATGTTTTAAGACCTTGTTTGCCGTGTAATACAGCGCCGTATTTGCCGCGCCGATCGTAATGATCGGAATGCAGGCAAGCAGCCAGACGATGCTCAGGTAACATACATTGAAAAACTTATCCAGTCCCTGCATCAGTTTGTTGTCATAATTAAAAATATCACTCATATAAAATCACCTTTTCCATTATATTCTGAAAGTAAAAAAGGAGTGTTTTTTCAAACACTCCTGATCTCCCCACTGATTAGTCCTGAGGGATAATTTCTTTCTTGTTATAAGAACCACAGTTCTTGCAAACTCTATGAGGCATCATTAAAGCGCCGCATTTGCTGCATTTTACTAAATTTGGAGCAGTCATCTTCCAGTTTGCTCTTCTTTTATCTCTTCTTCCTTTGGAAGATTTGTTCTTTGGACAAATTGACATCTGGTTACACCTCCTTAAATTTGTTAAAGATATCCTGGATAGCGGCCATTCTTGGATCCAGCTCTGTTTTCTGGCAATCACAGGTCTGCAGATTCAAATTCACACCGCATTTCCTACAAATTCCTTTGCAATCTTCTTTGCACAGAACCTTCGTCGGCCAGTTAACCATAATCTCACCATAGATAAGTCTATCTACATCCAGATCAAATCCATCCACATAATCGTCTTCCTCGCCGTCCTCCTCCGAAACAGGCTCACCGCCGATCGGAAGCTTTCTGGATACTGAAATGTGAAAATCCGTATCCACCGGTGTCAGGCAACGGTCACATGGTATTTCAAGCGTCACATCCAACTCAGTCTCGATAAGCAGGTGCTTATTTTCCTCATTCGTAAGCTGTAACGTGAATGGCGTTTTCTTGATGATCGGGAAATTACCTAATTTTGAATCAAAAGAGGTAAGATCGATTTCCACTTCTTTTGTAACACTTTTGTTTTCATTCGAAACAATGTCTGTTATATCTACTTTCATGATACTCTCCTAATCACACTCAAACAATTATACATACTTGACCAAGGTTTGTCAACAAAATTTTTATTTTACCAGCGCAACGGTCTCGCGGCAGATCGCAAGCTCTTCGTTTGTCGCGATCACCATGACTTTTACCTTGGAATCCGGAGTAGAAATGGTCATGTAGTCCTCTTCTTTCCAGTTCTCGGTCTCGTCGATCGTAACGCCGAGATAACCGAAGTATTCGCAGATCTGGGTACGGAGTGCGGAAGCATGCTCACCGATTCCTGCGGTAAACGCGATAACATCCACACCGTTCATGGCAGCTGCGTAAGCACCTACATATTTGGCAACACGGTAAGCGAAAGCGTCCATGGCAACCTTTGCCTTTTCATTTCCGTTTCCTGCTGCTTCTCTGATATCACGGAAATCACTGCCGAGTCCATCAGACATTCCAAGAAGACCGGACTTCTTATTTAAGATGTTTAACACACCGGCGATATCGATATTGTCTTTCTTTGCGATGAACTCTAATACGGACGGATCCACGTCACCACTTCTGGTTCCCATGATCAGACCTTCGAGCGGGGTAAGACCCATGGAAGTATCCACAGATTTTCCTTTGTCTACCGCACATACACTCGCACCGTTTCCGAGGTGGCATACGATCGTCTTTAAGGAATCATACGGTTTTCCGAGGAGTTCTGCCACTTTCTGGGAAACGAAGCTGTGGCTGGTTCCGTGGAAGCCGTATTTACGAACTTTGTATTTGTCATAGTATTCATACGGGATACCGTACATATAAGCCTTCTCCGGCATGGTCTGATGGAAAGCGGTATCGAATACGCCAACCATCGGTGTGTTCGGCATCAGTTCCTGGCACGCGCGGATACCGATCAGGTTTGCCGGGTTGTGAAGCGGTGCAAGGTCATTACACTCTTCTACGACTTTTAAGACTTCTTCATTTAAGATCGTGGAGGAAGCGAATTTCTCTCCGCCGTGTACGACTCTGTGTCCGACTGCACCGATCTCGGAAAGGCTCTTTAACGCACCTGTCTTCGGATTTACCAGCGCGTCCAGAACAAGCTGGATCGCCTGTTTATGGGTCGGCATATCCACTTCTCTTTCTTCCTTGGCTCCGCCTGCCGGTTTGTAGGTCAGTCTGCCATCGATCCCGATTCTCTCGCAAAGGCCTTTTGCAAGTACTGCTTCTGTATCAGAATTGATCACCTGATATTTTAAAGAAGAACTTCCGCAGTTGATTACTAAAACGTTCATATATCATATCTCCTTTTTCATTTTAACGTACTATAATCCCATTTTTCATGGGACTGTATGTATTTTACATTATAAAACAATCTAAATTTGTATACAAGGCTAAATTGGAAATTTGAACCCAAAATCTTTTTATGGTAGGATAAAAATCAGAATATGGTACATACCAACTTTATCCGAACGAAAGGAACCTGCACACAATATGAAAGTAACCGGAATCATCGCAGAATACAATCCGTTTCACAACGGTCATCTCTATCAGTTAAAAACCGCGAAAGAAACGTGGGACACCGACTTTATCATCGTCGTTTTAAGCGGCGATTTTATGCAGCGCGGCATCCCCGGCATCTTAGACAAATGGGAACGCACAAAAATGGCGCTTGGCTGTGGTGCCGACCTCGTCTTAGAGCTCCCGGTATTATCCGCATGCGCAAGCGCCGAGCCTTTTGCCGCCGGCGGGGTCACGCTCCTCGAAAAGACCGGTGTCGTCACCGATCTCTGCTTTGGCGCGGAAAGTGATGATCTTCCGGTTTTTTATAAGCTTGCGGAATTTTTAAACCGGGAACCCGCCGCGTATCAGGACGCGCTGCGCGCACAGCTCCGGCTCGGGAAAAGTTTTCCGGCTGCCCGAAATGCCGCCCTCTCCCTGTGCTGTGGAGAAAATCCGGCAGACGATGCGCTCCTTTCTTCCCCCAATAATATTTTAGGACTTTCCTATGTCCAGCGCCTGCTCTCGCTTGGCTCAGACATAACGCCACGCCCTCTAAAACGCCGGGGAAGCGGTTACCACGACACCGCACTTTCCGGTCCTCTTGCCTCCGCAACCGCAATCCGCGATTTTTTATGTAAACCAGATAGTGACGCGCTCTCCGGTATACAGGATCAGGTTCCGCCCGCTGTGTTTTCTATTTTAGAAGCAGCGCAAAAAGACGGGGATTTTCTGTTTTCCGATGATTTTTCCGCCATGCTGCACTATAAACTGCTCTGTGAGTACGCGTCCGGCTTTACCTCCTATCTGGATGTCACGCCGGATCTCTCCAACAAGATCCGAAAGAACCTTTCTGATTTCACCTGCTGGTCCGATTTTGTGCTGCAGTTAAAATCAAAGGAGCTGACCCACACACGCATCAGCCGCGCACTGCTCCACATTCTTTTAAACCTGACAGAGGAAGATTTTGCACTTGCAGGGGTATTTTCCTTCGCGCCTTACCTGCGGCTGCTCGGCTTTCGAAAAAGTGCCGCACCGCTTCTCTCGGCGATCAAGAAAAACGCGGACATCCCGCTCATCGCCAAGCTTGCGGATGCAAAAAGCTATCTCTCAGACGATGCCTGTGCGCTTCTTTCCAAAGACATTTTTGCCGCGGATGTCTATCGGCTCGCGCTGACTGCCAAGACCGGGAAACGTCTGCCGAATGAATTTTCCCACAGTCCGATCGTATTTTAATTTTCGCCGGACTGTGCTACAATATTTTCTGTTGTAAAAAATAGATCAAAAAATCACGTCACCTGAAAGATTGGAGTTTTTTATGAACAACAGCATGCATTATAATTTTCACACACACACGTTCCGCTGTCATCATGCAACGGGAACCGACCGGGAATATGTAGAATGCGCGATCAAAGCCGGCATCAAAACACTCGGCTTTTCCGACCATGTGCCATACCCGTATCTGCACGGCTATCCGTCCACGGTTCGCATGGATATGGATGATACTTCTGACTATGTCACCGCGATCCGCGCACTCGCTGCGGAATACAAAGACGATATTCAGATCTTTGTCGGTTTTGAGGCGGAATATTTAAGGGATTACTGGGCAGATCTGCGTGATCTTCTCCTTCCTTATGATATCGACTACCTGATCCTCGGCCAGCACTTTCTGCACAGCGAGCTGGATGGCAGCTACAGCGGCGCGCCGGATGCCAACGAGGCAAAATTAAAAGAATACGTTGATCTCGTGATCGAAGCCTTGAATACCGGAAATTTCACCTATCTCGCACATCCGGATCTCATCAACTTTACCGGTTCCGATGAGATCTACAATAAACATATGACCCGCCTGTGTCTGGAAGCCAAACGGCTCTCCATTCCGCTTGAGATCAATTTCTGTGGATACTTAAACCAGAGACATTACCCGTCCAAACGTTTCTTTGCGCTTGCAGCTTCTCTCGGAAATGATTTTGTATTCGGCAGGGACGCGCACACACCGGACGCTTTTTGGGATGAAGCGACTTATAACGGCTGCTCTGCACTTGCAGAAGAGTGCGGCATCTCACTGCTGCCGGAAGTCACTCTGCGGAAACCGTTTTTGAATGATCGCTGAATTTTTCTGTTTCCACCACAGCGCGGCATCAAAAAAAGACTGACAGGATCTGTTTCGGGGAAATCCCCGGTCTGATCTCTGCCAGCCTTTTTTCTTTTAATTTATAACCGGTCACACGAGTAACCGTATCGTTTCCTCTTAGTGATGGAACAGACGGATTCCGGTGAATGCCATTGCCATGCCGTATTTGTTGCAGGTAGCGATTACATTGTCATCACGGATCGATCCGCCCGGCTCTGCCACATAAGTCACACCGCTTCTGTGCGCACGCTCGATGTTGTCACCAAACGGGAAGAACGCATCGGAACCAAGCGCAACGTTGGTATTTTTATCCAGCCATGCGCGCTTCTCTTCTGCGGTAAACACTTCCGGTTTTGTCTTAAAGATATTTTCCCAGGCGCCGTCCGCCAATACATCCATATAATCCTCACCGATGTATAAATCGATCGCATTATCTCTGTCCGCACGTTTGATCTTGTCTAAGAACGGAAGATTTAAGACCTTCGGGCACTGACGCAGCCACCAGTTGTCTGCCTTCTGACCGGCAAGACGGGTACAGTGGATTCTGGACTGCTGTCCCGCACCGATACCGATTGCCTGTCCGTCTTTGACGTAGCATACAGAATTGGACTGTGTATATTTTAAAGTGATCATGGAAATTGCAAGGTCGCGCTTTGCGGACTCCGGGATCTCCTTATTGTCAGTCACGATATTGTCAAAGAAATGCTCATCAATGTTTAACTCATTTCTTCCCTGTTCAAAAGTAATACCAAAGACCTGTTTTCTCTCGATCGGATTCGGAACATAGTTCGGATCGATCTCGATAACGTTGTAGTTTCCCTTTTTCTTTTCTTTTAAGATTGCCAGTGCTTCCGGCTCAAATCCCGGTGCGATCACACCATCGGAAACCTCACGCTTGATGATCTTGGCAGTTGCGACATCACAGACATCGGAAAGCGCAATAAAGTCACCGAAAGAAGACATACGGTCTGCGCCTCTCGCTCTTGCGTAAGCATTTGCAAGCGGAGTAAACTCGATATCCATATCATCCACCCAGTAGATTTTGCGTTCCACATCGGAAAGCGGCATGCCGACTGCTGCTCCCGCCGGAGAAACATGTTTGAAAGAAGTCGCCGCCGGAAGTCCGGTTGCTTTCTTTAATTCACTTACCAGCTGCCAGCCGTTGAATGCATCCAGGAAATTGATGTAGCCCGGTCTTCCGCTCAAAACTTTGATCGGGAGTTCTCCCTCTTCCATGTAGATTTTAGACGGTTTCTGATTCGGGTTACAGCCATATTTTAATTCTAATTCTTTCATGATTATCCTCGCTTCTCTCTTGATCCTCGTTTATTTGTTCTTATTTATAATGCGTGTCACATAGTTTCCTGTTGCGATATCGATATAACGGACAAACAGGGATACTTTATTGTCCGCATTCAGGTTCTCCCATACGAGATCTGTAAACGCATCGATGTCTCCGGAAATACCAACCAGGGTCGGTTCTCCCTCAAAACTCGGAAGCGGATTGCCGTCACCCATGTAGGTATGGATGAAATGTCCTTCGCCCGCAACCGGATTCTCATAAGCGAATGTGTAACGGTTACATGCATCCGGATTGCCGTTGTTGCTCTTTAAGATGGACATTGCGTAGTTGTAATTTCCATCTTCCACATGCATGATACCGGAAATACGCGGTGTGTAGTTCGGAGCATCCGGCTCAAACTCTCTTGTGCGCAGCGCCTGCTCAAAGGTCTGCTGCTTGTCCATCAGTTCATAGATCGTATCGGTCTGGTCGCCGTTTGTCACAATCGTCTTGTTGCCAAGCACACGCACCGGCGCATATATGATAAGACTCGGATCGGTCAGTTTTGACGGATCAAATGCCTGAGTACGGATTCCCTGTCCGTCCTCCACAAAAACACGGTTGCGGCTGTTCTCGCTTCTTCCCATGATAAAATATGCCGTCACCGCATATTTTCCATCTGCTGATTTTCCAATCACGATTCCTCTACCCGGGTAAGAATTACCACTCAACTCTTTTTCCAATGACATTTTTTCCATGTCAGAACCTCCTTATCCTGTTTGCCTGTTTGTTTTCTAACTCTGCCGGACTTTTTATCGCCCGCTTTTTTATTCTAACATTGCAAATCGGATTTTACAACGCTTTCCGGTTATTAGTGGCATGAAATTATTTACTTAATTTTATTAGTAATGCTTATATATCCTTCCTGCTCCAGCCACGAGAGAAAACTCTCACAGCCCTCGCAGATGTCCGTATATGTCACACCGAAATCTCCTGTGTACCAGGGATCCGCGATGTTTCTCGGATCATTGGAGTAATCCAGCAGACGCTCTATCTTGTGCTCCGTGTCCTCACCCGTGATCCGCACGGTATTTCGGATGTTCGTGGTCTCCGCGCACAAAATATAGTCGTAATACCCGTAATCCTCCCGCGTGACCTGGCGGGCGCGTTTCCCGGAGAAATTGGTATACGCCGTGTTTCCAATCTTATGTTTTCTTAGTTCTACCTGCGCCGGCGGATAGATCGGGTTGCCCCTTCCGTTCCAGATCTCTTCCGTACTGGTCGCTGCGGAGGCGATCTCGAACTGATCTTGGATGCCGCGCTTTTCTACCCTGTCTTTTAGGATGAACTCGGACATGGGGGAGCGGCAGATGTTGCCGTGGCACACGAATAGTACTTTTATCATTCCTTAAAAACTCCTTGAAAATACTGATTTTCCTTGATTTTACGCCACTTTCTACGATTTGCTGTGATAGATTGTTTTCTTCGTTTTCGTCGCATATCATGGCATAAATTCGTATATCTTGTCATCCAAATTTAGTAAAAATCTTAGTAAAACAGCTTAATTTTCTCATTTTACTAAAGACTTTTTCCACTTAGGTTATCTTTTAGTTGTATCAATTTTCTTAATCTTTTAAGCCATCTTAGCATATTTGCCAAGTTCTTCCTTGGCATCCTCTGCTCCCAGATGCGTATATGTATTCAATGTTACCCCAATGTCTGAATGTCCCATAAGATACTGAAGCGTTTTAGGATTCATCCCGCTTTTTGCCATATTGCTGCAGTAAGTATGCCTGCAAACATGCGGCGTGATTTTTGGTAACTGCTCTTTATAGATTCGATTATGCTTAGCCAATGCCCACTCAAAATGCTTTTCCCAATGTAAAGCAACTTCCGGCATATCCTTCTTATCTAAAAACAGAAATCCCTTATATCCATCAATCACAGGTTCTTTCTTGGGCTTTTTACGATTTTCAACAATACGCTTAAAACATTCATACACTTCCTCAGTCATAGGAATGATTCTAGTTCCACTTGACGTTTTGGTATCTTCAATAACATACTTCATATCTCTGGTTCTTTGAAGCTGATGATTTACACTGATTTGCTTTTCTTCAAAATCAATATCGGAAAGTGTCAATCCGCAGAACTCTGAAATACGAAGTCCGGTTTTAAATAGGATAAACATACCATCATATAATCGACCTGGTTTCTATACATATTTAGGTAAGGTATACGATTATTATTAAAAGTACAACCACATAATATGTATTGCAGTCAAATATCAT
>OIZL01001120.1_pt1 | contig 15837 bp, 10 predicted proteins | sample 1588541 | NCBI WGS metagenome assembly OIZL01 (sample SAMN03283285) | human gut metagenome | biome: human-associated habitat; material: feces | host: Homo sapiens | place: Peru | collected 2012 | reverse complement strand
CTATCGGTACTACAAACACATAATATCCACCACTTTTACCGACTGTCGTGATAGTCTTATACATGCCTGCATGGTCGAGGCCAAGCTTGTCCGCTATCTGAGCTGCATCAACAAAGTCATCGCACTCGTATGTGCGTGCCTCGTATGGAATCTTCATTGTTTCCAGTATTCTTATTGCATTTGTCTTTGCTTCTTTTTTGCCCATTATTATCAGTCCTTTATTATTTTTTACTGGTTGTCAGCGTTCTTCTCAGCATTTTTGTATGCTTCCTCAAAGAACTGCTCCTGTGAATCTACAGGTGTGCTGTTTATCCTTCTGTCCACATATTCGCCATCAGCGCGAAGCTCCTTGCCCTTCTCATCATCTGTCATGATTGTGTCGAAGATATGGCGGATCTTGTCCTTAGCATGCGCATCGTATACAGGTGTTGCAACCTCCACACGTCTTACGGTATTTCTGGTCATAAAATCTGCTGAACCAATATAGATTCTGGTTCGTTCTCCTCTACCGAATATATAGATTCTGGAATGTTCCAGAAAACGTCCTACTATACTGATAATACGGATATTTTCTGTTATCCCCTTAATGCCTGGAACAAGGCAACAGATTCCTCTTACCACCATCTCAATTTTCACACCCACCTTGGACGCCTCGATCAGTCGATCTATGATCTTCTTATCTGTCAGAGAATTGATCTTGATTCCAATATATGCTTCTTCCTGATTATTGGCATGGTCTATTTCTTCATCGATCATACCCAGAATGCGATTTTGTAAACTGTTTGGAGCTACCAGCAATTGTTTCACAGACTCTACAGCATCTCCCATGGATAATGCTGCAAATACTGAAGCTGCATCCTGTCCAATTTCCTGATTGGCTGTCATCAATGACATATCTGTGTAGATTCTTGCTGTCTTTTCATTATAGTTTCCGGTTCCGAGATGTACATATCTGCGGATGCCGTCTTCCTCCCGGCGCACCACAAGCGCGATCTTGCTGTGTGTTTTTAGGCCCACCAGACCGTAAATAACATGGCATCCTGCCTTTTCAAGCATCTTTGCCCATACAATATTATTTTCCTCGTCAAAACGCGCTTTTAACTCCACCAGTACCGACACCTGTTTTCCGTTCTCCGCCGCCTGTGCCAGTGACGCGATGATCGGCGAATTTCCGCTTACACGGTAAAGTGTCTGCTTGATCGCGAGTACATCCGGATCCACTGCTGCCTGACGGATGAAATCCACCACCGGATCAAAGGTCTGATACGGGTGATGCAGCAAAATATCGCCTTTCCTGATCTCATCAAAGATATTCTGTCCCGGCTCGATCTGCGGGACACGCTGCGGCGTATAGGGCGCATAGCGAAGCTCCTCTTTATCTTTTAATCCGTATAATTTCATCAGAAATGTAAAATCAAGCGGTCCGTTGATCTTATAGATATCATCATCCGATGCGATATGCAGCTCTTCTTTTAAAAAGTTCAAAAGCTTCTTATCAATCTTCGATTCTACTTCCAGACGGATCACTTCACCCCACTGGCGCATTTTAAGCTGTTTCTGGATCTCCTTTAACAGATCGGATGCCTCATCCTCATCAATGCTCAGATCCGCATTCCGCATGATACGGTACGGATATGCACAGATCACATTGTAATTCAAAAACAGTTTTGCGATGTTCCGCTCGATGATCTGCTCTAACAGAATATAGGTCGTATCTTCTTCTTTCTCGGAAGGGATCTCTACCAGACGCGGCAGCACGGACGGCACCTGAACCGTAGCGAATTCAGCGTCATGCTTTGCCATACGTTTATCCGTATTTTCTTTTTTCATCAAAAGCGCAACAATATTGAGCGTCTTGTTCCGGATCAGCGGAAACGGTCTTGACGCATCTACCGCCATTGGAGTGAGCACCGGGTAAACGTTCTCTTTGAAATATTTATCGACATAAGCCGCCTGTTCACTGCTTAATTTCTCGAACTCATCAATGACGATGATCCCGTTTGCTTTCATGAGCGGAACTAAAGACCGGTTATAGGTCGTATACTGTGTCTCCACCAGCTCCCTGGTTGCCGTATTGATGGCGGAAAGCTGTTCTTTCGCTGTCATTCCCGCTATGTCTTTCTTTTTATAGCCGGCATGCACCATATCCTTTAACGATGCGACACGCACCATAAAAAATTCATCCAGGTTCGATGATGTGATACTTACGAATTTCAGCCGTTCTAACAACGGGATCGTCTTATCCCTCGCCTCATTTAAAACCCGCTCATCAAATTTGATCCAGCTCAGTTCCCGGTTTTCAAAATATTCCGGCTTAAAATACTCTTTTGCTGTTTCCATATTCCCGCCTCCTCTGTCATGTATGCTTTTCTTTTATAACCGGTTTCACACTGAATATACGTTCGAAATCTCCCGACTTTGCGGCAAACAGTCCCTTTTCCAGGACGATGTCATCCATCGACTCGATCGTGATCACTAACTGCTTTCCGCGCAGCGAAGCCTTGACATTTTTAAATTTCTGTTTATGGCTGCGATCCATTGCGTTTGATACTTTTAATATTGCCGCCAGTTTCGCCACGACCATATAGCTCTCCTGGTCTAACTTATCCGCAAGAACTTCGTAATCATCAAGCGGATAGGTATTGTATTTTACCGTACACGCGACGATCTCCCTCTCCAGATGGGAAAGCCCTATGATCTCGGATGCCATGATAATGCTGTATGCACATTCCGGTCCATTTACCAGGCTCACATATTTTCCGCAGTCATGCAGGATCGCAGCGACCTGGAGCAGCAGGCGCTCTCTTTTCCCCATGCCATGCACACGCTTCATGCTGTCAAAAACAAGCGTCGCCATCTCGGTCAGTGCGTCGATATGCGGCGTATAGCCATGATAGCGCTGTGCCATATATTTTGATGCTGAAATGACATCCTCGTCAAAATCATGCTCCACCCTGATCATATTATGTTCTAACGCGTAGTCACACGCGATACCATCATTGATATCGGAACCCGGTACCCAGATGGAATCCGCGTCCAGTTCTTCCGCGATCCGCTTATAAAGCACGATCGAAGGGAGAAGAAGCGGGTCGGTCGCATTGGAAAGGCTCAGCTCCTCCGCGATCTTTCCAAGGCTGTTGCGGTTCATTTTATTTAAGTATTTTACGAATTTCCCCGCGTCTACGGTCGTGCGGTCCAGATTCTTTTCGAGCTTGCGCACGATCTCCGTACTGTAATCTCCCATCATGATCAGATACTGCAGCCGGTTGTCTTTCAGATAAATATCTTTGAAACGCTCCAGTTCCTTATCTACCAGTTCTTTGATCAGATCATCATAATATATGACAGCGTTTCCGATCTCGGAAAGTTTTTCATAGATACGCATGGTTCCAAGTAAAAGGTGCTGCGTCGTGATCGCCTTTCCTTTCTGGAACAATGTGATCTGCAGACTTCCGCCCCCGACATCGACAACTGCCGCGCCCTTTTCGATCATCTTGTTGAATTCCGGACGTGCCGCAACGGATTTATAGCTGATAAACCGATGCTCTGAGTTACTCAACACCTCGACATCGAGTTTGGTGCGGAGCTTGATCTGATCCAGAATGAACAGTTCATTTTTCGCGTCACGGATCGCCGCACTCGCGCACACTTTGTACGCATCTACCTTGTACCCCGCCATGATCCTGGTATATTCAGACAGCACGCTGCACAGTTCCTCTGCCAGTTCATATCCGATATATCCCTTCGCGTAAGCATCCTTTCCAAGCTCTACCCTCTTGCGGATATAATCGACCTCACGGATCTTCCGTTTGGCTGAGAGTTCAAATATCTTCATGCTGATCTCATAAGATCCGATATAGATTGCTGCAAATGTCGTAATATTCATACTTCCATCCTCTCTGCACTGCCCCACTTTAAGCGTCCGCTCCCTGCTGTCCGAGCAGATAGTTGATGAACTGCTGCGCCGTCCGGCCGGAAAGTCCGCCGTGGGAAAGTTCCCACTTGTTTGCTTCCGCAAGCAGTTCTTCCTCGCTCATCGTTACATGCTGTTTCTCTGCCAGTACTTTTACGATATTTTTAAATTCCTTCGGTGTCGGCGCTCCGAAATAAATCGACACACCAAACCGTGCCACAAGGGAAAGTTTTTCCTGCACGGTATCGTTATTGTGCAGATCGTCTTCCTGCTGTGTACGGTCACTGAATGTCTCTCTGACTAAATGTCTGCGGTTCGATGTCGCATAGATCAGTACATTATCCGGCTTTTTCTCAAGTCCGCCCTCGATCACCGCCTTCAGATACTTATATTCTATCTCAAATTCCTCGAAAGAGAGATCGTCCATATAAATGATAAATTTATAATTCCGGTTTTTGATCTGTGCGATCACCGCGTTCAGATCCTGGAACTGATGCTTGTATACTTCGATCATGCGAAGCCCATCATCATAATATTCATTGATGATCGCCTTGATACTGGAAGATTTTCCGGTTCCGGCATCTCCGAATAACAGACAGTTGTTTGCCGATCTTCCCTTTACAAACGCCTCGGTATTATCGATCAGTTTTTTCTTCGCGGATTCATAACCGACAAGGTCGTCCAGCTTGACATGCGCGATACGGCTGATCGGCGCAATGACGGCATTTCCCTTTTCATCATGTTCGATCCGGAATGCCTTGTGCAGTCCCAGGGTTCCAACCCCGAAGTCCTTATAAAACTCTGCCACATAAGAAAGGAACTGCTGCACATCCTCTGCCTGTTCCAACTGTCTGCTCAGGGAAACAATGCGGTCACGGATCCTCTTATTTAAGATCTTTCCGTTATCCGCCGTGCTGACATAGTTCTTTAACACCGCAATGTCATCCAGTTCCAGCTCCTCTTTTAAGATATCGAGATCAAAATCGAAAAAGCCTTTAAAGATTGAAAAATCATGCAGTGCGATCTCCTCCAGGCTTCCGCCGATCTTTCCCCGCTTTTCACTGGCTGTACTGTAAGCATTCTCATTGTTGATCAAAAGAAACGTCAGGAAATTGTGCCAGAGGTTTCCCTCAAACCCGTGGCTTCCCGCAAGCTCCAGCAGATCATGAAAACATTCATAAAATAAAGCTCTGATGTCCTCTTTGTTGTAGTAATCGTTTTTATAATTTTCCAGGATCCATGTGAAATTATAAAACAGCCTCCCGTTCTTAAAATCTTTATAAATAATCAGTTCTTTTGCACTTTTCATTTCTGCTGCCTTTCTTTCCTGTTTGTTAGTAATTTCCGAGTATTTTTAACTTCACCGTCTCTTCTTTCAATCCGCGGAGCGCGTTTTTTACCGCACAGTCCTCAAGGTTTCCGACAAAGTCTATGAAGAAACGATACTCCCAGTTTCTGTCCTGGATCGGGCGTGATTCAATGTGATCCATGTTCAGATTATTATAGATAAAATGGGAAAGCGCATGGTACAACGATCCGCTTTCATGCGGGATCTCAAAACAGATACTGATCTTTTTGGCGTCCCGCACATACATCTTTTTGCTGGACACAATGATAAAACGTGTACTGTTGTTTGGATTGTCCTGCACACTTTCTTTTAACAGCTTCAGTCCGTAAATATCCGCCGTCAGCCGGCTCGCGATTGCCGCCTGGTTCTTCTTCGCATCCTCTTTGATCTTCTTTGCCGCCATTGCGGTATTCTTGGTGCTGATGCTCTCCCATCCGCGATGCGCTTCCAGAAATCCGGCGCACTGCATCAGTCCCTGCGGATGCGAATACACCTGGGTAATATCTGAAAGCTGTGCGTCTTTTGTACCGAGCAGGCAGTGGTCGATCTTTATGATCTGTTCCCCAACAATGCAGTTGTCATACTCCATCAAAAGATCATAATTCTGGGACACAATGCCCGCAGACGAATTTTCAAGCGGAAGTACCGCATAGTCGGCTTCTCCGTTTTTGATCGCCTCCATCGCGTCACGCCAGCTCTCGACATGGAAATTCTCGGTATCGTTTCCGAAAAAGGTTTCCATGGCTACCTGCGCGTACGCGCCCTCCACGCCCTGAAAAACGATCTTTTTATGTTCTACCGGAAGACTCTCCACCGGTACAAAATCCATTTCGTCCGTGATCCCATGCTCACGCAGCATCTGGTACTGCCGCTTTCTGCTCATTGCCATGATCTGTTCAAACAGTTCCGTAACTCCACATCTCGTAAAATCTGTCGAGGCAAGTCCGGCGATCTTTTCCAGTTTGCTTTTTTCCCGCTCTTTATCCAAAACTTTTTTTCCGGTGCCGATCTTGTATTCCGCCACCTGTTCCGCCAGCTTCATTCTCTTCTCATATAATGCCACAATGTCAGCATCCACGGAATCGATCTCCTTACGGATATCCACTAATTCTCGCATAATCTTTCTCACCTTTATCCTGTTTTAATTTTATATTAAAAGTCCTGTTCTTATTTGTCAATGAACAAAAATGCCTCTCTAGGAAAAGTCAAAGAGTGACAGCTGGTTGGATTCCGGCAGCCCCTCGAGCAGCCCGAGATCCGACATCAGTTCGATCGCTGTTTTCGTTGCTTTCGTCCGCTGTCTGAAATCGTCTTTGGAAAGGAATTTTCCATCTTTTGCCGCCTCTACGACCTGTTCTGCCGCCTTGCCTCCGAGACCTTCGATCGTATTCAGTGCCGGCATCAGTTTTCCGTCAATGATCTGGAAATACCGGTCACTCGCCCGGTAAATATCCACGGGCATAAATTCATAACCGCGCGCATACATTTCCTGAACAATACGCATGTCGCGGTAAACATCCTGCTCCTTTTTGGAGAGCTGGTCTTTCCGCTTTTCGTAATCATGCATAAAGTAATTTAATTTGTCCTTGCCCTGACACATCAGTTCATAGTTGAATCCGGTCGCGCGGATCGAAAAGTATGCCGCATAGTAGGCAAGCGGATAGAATACCTTGCAGTAGGCGATACGCCACGCCATCATAACGTACGCCGCCGCATGCGCCTTCGGGAACATGTACTTGATCTTCTTACACGACCAGATATACCAGTCCGGCACACCGTGCTCGAGCATTAACTTCTCCCACTCCGGCTTTAAGCCCTTTCCTTTTCGCACGGACTCCATGATCGTAAACGCGGTCTCACTTTCGAGTCCCATACTGATCAGATAGATCATGATATCGTCACGGGTACAGATCGCCGTGGAAATCGTTGCCGTTCCCTCTTTGATCAGGGTCTCCGCATTTCCTAGCCACACGTCCGTACCATGGGAAAGCCCGGATATCCGCACAAGATCCGAAAATTCCGTCGGCTGTGTGGCGAGAAGCATTCCCATCGCGAAATCCGTACCAAACTCCGGTATTCCGAGCGCTCCAAGCTGACAGCCGTTGATATCGTCCGGTGTCACCTGAATGGCGTCCGTATTCTGAAACAGCGACATGACCGCCTTGTCATCAAGCGGGATCGTTCTGGCATTTAATCCGGTCAGATCCTCCAACATACGGATCATCGTCGGATCGTCGTGCCCGAGGATATCAAGCTTTAACAGGTTGTGGTCAATGGAATGGTATTCAAAATGGGTCGTGATCGTATCGGTCGTCATATCATTGGCCGGATGCTGGATCGGTGTGAAGGAATAGATCTCTTCTCCGACCGGAAGCACTACAATACCACCCGGATGCTGTCCGGTCGTCCGGCGGATCCCAACGCACCCCTGCACGATACGGTCGATCTCACAGTTTCTCTTGTGAACCCCACGTTCCTCATAATAATTTTTAACGTATCCGAACGCGGTCTTGTCCGCAAGTGTACCGATCGTTCCCGCACGGAACGTCTGACCGGCTCCGAAAATAACTTCGGTGTATTTATGTGCCTTACTCTGGTAATCCCCTGAAAAGTTCAGATCGATATCCGGCTCTTTGTTTCCCTTAAATCCAAGGAATGTCTCAAACGGAATATCAAATCCGTCCTTTTTTAACAACTTGCCGCATTTCGGGCAGATCTTGTCCGGCATATCACAGCCCGCGCGCCCGGTATAGGCCTTTACATCTTCCGAATCAAAATCGGAGTAATGACAATTCTCACAGTAATAATGCGCATGCAGCGGATTTACTTCCGTGATACCGGACATGGTCGCTACGAACGAGGATCCTACCGATCCACGGGAACCTACCAGGTATCCGTCCTCATTGGACTTCCACACCAGTTTCTGGGCAATGATATACATAACCGCGTAACCGTTGGAAATGATGGAATTCAGCTCACGGTCCAGCCGCTCCTTTACAACGGACGGCAGTTCTTCCCCGTACATCTCGTGCGCCTTGTTATAACAGATATCACGCAGCATCTGATCTGAATTTTCAATGACCGGCGGACACTTGTCCGGGCGCACCGGAGAGATCCGTTCGCACATATCCGCGATCAGATTCGGATTTTTTATTACTACCTCTTCCGCCTTTTCACTGCCAAGATAGGTAAATTCGTTTAACATCTCCTCGGTCGTGCGCAGATATAACGGTGCCTGATCGTCCGCATCCTTAAACCCATTTCCGGCAAGGATGATCCTGCGGTAGACTTCGTCCTCCGGATCAAGGAAATGCACGTCACAGGTTGCGACCACAAGTTTGTGAAATTCTTCCCCAAGTGCAACGATCTTCCGGTTGATATCCTGCAGTTCTTCGATCGAGTTGACCGGTGATTTTTCATCCCGCAGCATGAACATGTTGTTTCCAAGCGGCTGGATCTCGAGATAATCATAAAAGTTGACCAGCCGCGCGATCTCCTCATTCGGACGTCCGAGCAGGATCGCCTGATAGAGTTCCCCGGCTTCGCAGGCAGAACCAAGCAGGATCCCCTCCCGGTATTTTACAAATTCACTTTTGGGGATCTTCGGCCGTTTGTTAAAATAGGTAAGGTGGGAAAGTGACACCAGTTTATAAAGGTTCACGCGTCCGATATCATTGGTTGCCAGCATGATCGCATGGAAAGATTTCATCTTGCGCACACTCTCTTTGTCGATATTTCCCTCCGCGTTCACCTCATCCAGGGTGTGGATCCCGCGCTCTTTTAACATCTCGATAAATTTTAAGAAAATATCTGCGGTACACGCGGCATCATCCACCGCCCGGTGATGGTTGCCAAGATGTACACCGATCGCTTTTGCCACGGTATCCAGACGGAAACGATTCAGATTCGGCAGCAGTAACTGCGCCAGCGTCATGGTATCTCCGATCGTAAAATCATAGGAGATTCCCTGTCTGTCGCAGTTCTTTTTGATGAAGCTCATATCAAATTCCGCATTGTGCGCCACCATGATCGAGCCTTCGCAGAATTTCATAAATTCCGGGAGGATCTCTTCGATCGTCGGCGCGTCAATGACCATATCATCCCGTATGCTCGTAAGCTCCTCGATCTTATATGGGATCGGTTCTTTCGGGTTTACAAACGTGGAAAAGCGGTCTACGATCTGTCCGTTTTCTACCTTTACCGCACCGATCTCTATGATCTTACAGGTATTCGGACTTAATCCCGTGGTCTCAAGATCGAATACGACATAACGGTCATCCAGGCTCTGGTTTTTGGAATTTTCGATAATATCCTTCAAGTCGTCCACCAGATACGCCTCTAATCCGTAGATCACCTTGAAATCCGTGCCATCCGGTATCGCATGGTTCGCGATCGGGAATGCCTGTACTGCCCCGTGATCCGTAATGGCGATCGCTTTGTGCCCCCAGGCGGCTGCGCGTTTTATGATATCCCCGACATCGGAAACGCCATCCATATCGCTCATCTTGGTATGGCAGTGTAATTCCACCCGCTTCTTCGGACTGTTGTCCATGCGCGATGAGGTAAAGTCCGGGATCTTCTTGATGCCGACCACCGATCCGATCGTGAGCTCACTGTCAAATTTATCGATCGTTGTGACACCTTTGATCTTGACAAACGCGCCTTTCTTCAAACCGCCCAGCAGTTCATCGAGATTTTCATCGCGGACAAAGATCTTTAATACGATCGTATCGGTAAAATCGGTCACAGACATGATCACGATCGTTTTTTCGTTGCGGATCGGTCTGGTATCTAACGATAATATCTGACCGCGGATCACAACCTCTCCCATTTCTCCCGCGATCGTCTCGATTGCGATCGCTTCCTCATCAAAATCCCTGCCATAGATAACATCCGGGTTGTCCGAACGGCGATAGGAAAATTTTCTTCCCTCTTCCCTCGGTTTGGCGGATTTGAATGTTTTTGCCGGAGCCGGCTGCTTTTTCGTCTCCTTTTCCTTTAAAGGTTTTGCCTCTTCTGTTTCCTGCGGAACCGGTTCATCCTCCCGGTGCTGTCCAAGCGCCGACATTTTAACGATATGCTCCACCTCGTGCGCGATCTGGATATCACTGTCTTTCCGATGTTCCGAAAGCTCCGCTTCTTCCTGAAACTGCGGTTCGATCATCAGCTTCAGTCCACAGCGCTCGCAGACTATTTTTTCCAGAATATCGATCAGTTCATCAGATCGTTTTTCCGCCACGATCGTATCCGGCAGCGTTAAGACCATATGATCTTCACGGTCAAAGTCCAGTGTCGCCTGACGGAACAGATTATAAACTAAAAGACTGTACTCTCTTAATTCCAGAAGAATACTGTCTTTGTATACATTCATCAGATTTTCCGGCGTATACTGGCTGGACAACTGAAACTTTTCAATAAATTTGATTGTCATATCCCTGGTCGGAAAAAGCTGCTTTTTGATCCCGGTCTCTAACTGATAGATCTTCTTTTTCGGGATCAGCCGTCTTCCCGCTATGTAAACGCGCAGGATGTCCTTCCTTGTATTGGTGGACACCCTGGTTACTTCTACTTCCGATAACAGATTTTTTGTTTCCTCTCCCACTTTTAACGTCGGGAATACCTCAAAAAACGGTTTTGCCATTTACTTTCACCTGTTTTATTTCTCTTTTCCCTGTTCCCAGTGCAGCAGTTCCTCACGCAGTGCAGGCAGAAGTTCTGCCTCCGGAACTTTCTTATAGATTTCTCCGTGCTTAATGATGAGTCCCTCTCCGACACCGCCTGCGATCCCGATATCGGCCTCCCTTGCCTCACCCGGGCCGTTTACCACGCAGCCCATGACTGCGACTTTGAGATCGAGCGGAATATCTGCCACCATATTTTCAACCTGATTTGCCAGACCGATGAGATCGATCCTTGTTCTGCCACAGGTCGGACAGGAAACCACTTCGATGCCGCCCTTTCTCAGTCCCAGTGTCCGTAAGATGATCTTTGCGGATTTGATCTCCTCCGTCGGATCTCCGGTCAGTGAGACACGGATCGTATCACCGATCCCCTGATTCAGGATCAGCCCAAGCCCGATCGCGGATTTGATGTTTCCGCTTGTGACTGTGCCTGACTCGGTAATTCCGACATGAAGCGGATGATCGGTCTGTTTTGCGATCAGTTCATGTGCCTTTACGCACATCATTACATCCGAAGACTTGATGCTGATGACCAGATTGTCGTATCCCATGTCCTCAATCAGTTTTACTTTATCCAGTGCGCTCTCCACGAGTGCTTCCGCCGTGACGCCATGGTACTTTTCCAGCAGATCCTTTTCCAGTGAACCGCTGTTTACACCCACGCGGATCGGAATTCCACGCTCTTTCGCCTCTGTAACGACTGCACGCACGCGTCCCTCATCCCCAATGTTTCCCGGATTGATCCGGATCTTATCCGCGCCGTTTTCCATCGCTGCGATCGCAAGCCTGTAATCGAAATGGATGTCTGCCACAAGCGGGATTTCGATCCGTTTTTTGATCTCACGCAGTGCAGCTGCCGCTTCCATCGTAGGCACCGCGCAGCGGATGATGTCACATCCGGCCGCCGTGAGTTTTTGGATCTGTGCCACCGTATCCGCCACATTTTCTGTCTTTGTATTGGTCATGGACTGGATCAGTATCGGATGGTCTGCCCCGATCACCCGGTTTCCGATCCGTACTTCTTTTGTTTTCATTCTCTGCATATCTACACCTCTAAAACAGTTTTCGGATATCACTGAACATAATGAACACCATGAGTGCCATCAGGCACATCATTCCGACAAAATGTACCATTCCTTCCTTTTCCGGATCGATCCGTTTCCTTCGTACTGCCTCAATGATAAGGAATACCAGCCGTCCGCCGTCCAGTGCCGGAATCGGCAGAAGGTTCATCACACCGAGGTTCGCGGAAAGTAAAATGGAAATGTTCAACATATTGATAAACACATAAAACATGCCGTCTGTCTTGCTCTCTTCATAAGTGTCACCGATCGTTTTTACGATGCCGACCGGTCCTGACATATCCTGCACACCTACTTTTCCGGTAAAAAGCATCCTCACGCTCTCAAACGTCAGATCCACCCAGTATTTTGTATAATAAACGCCGTATTTTAAGGAATCTCCCACATTTGCCCTGGTTCTCGCATTGTTTTCATAAAAACCGACGTAATAGCCGCCGCTTTCTTCATCATAAACCGGTGTCAGGGTAACCTGCGTTTCTTTGCCATCCCGCTCATAGGTGACATCCACAGTCTCGCCTGCGTGAAAATAAAGATACAGATTGATCTCCCTGCAAAAATGAATATTTTTGTGGTTCATTTTTACAATGGTATCTCCCTCCTGCATCCCTGCTTCCTGCGCCGGATATCCGTCCATCACCCCACTGATCACCGGCTTGTCATAACCGATGCACGCAATTAAGATCACCGAAAAAACAAATGCCATGATGAAATTAAAAAGCGGGCCTGCTGCCACGACCGCAATGCGCGCCCAGACCGGTTTGTTGGTAAACGCCCGGTCATCCGTGCTGTCTCCGTCCTCTCCTTCCATCATGCATGCTCCGCCAAACGGAAGCAGATGAATGGAATATTTGGTCTCTCCTTTGGTTATGCCAAAGAGTGTCGGCCCAAGTCCCAGACAGAACTCATTTACGCGTATCCCGCACTTTTTGGCAACCAGAAAATGTCCCAGTTCATGAAACAGAATGATGATGCTGAATATGATGATCGCAATAACAATTTTCAATCTACCACCTGCCTTCTATATATTCATAGGCTGCACGTTCCGTATCTAAAATCTCTTCTACCGATGGATTCTTCACATAGTTACAGTGTTCCATGCACGCCTCAATGATTTCCGGTATCTCCAGAAATCGGATCTCGTGATTTAAAAACTTCGCAACCGCCCGCTCGTTTGCCGCATTGAAAGCCGTCGGCACATTTCCTCCCTGCTCCATGGCACGGTAAGCAAGTGCCAGTCCGCGGAAGGTATCCGTATCCGGGCGCTCAAATGTGATCTGCCCAAGCTTATAAAAATCAAGCCGTTCTCCGCTTAACGGTCTCCGGTCCGGATAGTACAGCGCGTACTGGATCGGCAGACGCATATCCGCCGTACCAAGCTCCGCTATGATCGCCCCGTCTTCGTATTCCACCATGGAGTGGATCACACTCTGTGGCTGTACCACAACCTGGATCTGTGAAAGTTCCACGTCAAAGAGCCATTTTGCCTCCATGACCTCGAGTCCTTTGTTTACCAATGTGGCAGAATCCACCGTAATCTTTCTTCCCATGCTCCAGTTCGGATGTTTGAGCGCATCCTCCACCGTCACATTTTCTAATTCCTCACGCTTCTTTCCTCGGAACGGTCCGCCGGATGCCGTGAGCAGGATCTTATGGATCTTATTGTGCCGTTCCCCGTTTAATGACTGAAAGATTGCGCTGTGCTCGCTGTCCACCGGCAGGATCGAAACATGATTTTCCTCCGCCATCGGCATGATCAGATGCCCTGCTGTGACAAGCGTCTCTTTATTCGCAAGCGCAATATCCTTTCCCGCGCGAATCGCTGCGATCGTTGGCCGGATCCCAAGCATTCCAACGATCGCCGTGACCAGGATCTCCGCTTCCGGTATCTGTGCCACGGCAAGCAGTCCATCCATGCCGTCTAAGATCTCAACGGAGAGATCCGCTGTCTTTATCTTTAATTCTTCTGCTTTCTTTTTGTCCCATACCGCTACAAGACGCGGATGAAACTCCCGGATCTGCTGCTCCAACAGAGCGATATTGCTCCCTGCGGCAAGCGCGGCGACAGAGATATCCCCCTGTTCCCGCACTACATCCAGTGTCTGTGTTCCAATCGAACCGGTAGATCCCAGGATCGCTATTTTCTTCATCTTTCAAACCCTCTTTTTATTTTATGAAATAATCCGCCAGATAGAATATGACCGGTGCCGTAAAAATAACAGAGTCAAACCGATCCAGTATTCCGCCATGACCCGGGATCAGTTTTCCATAATCTTTGATCTCGTAATTTCGTTTGATCGCAGACGCGGTAAGGTCTCCGATCATGGAAATGACCGCGCCGACTGCACAGATCGCCGCCATTGCGAAAATATCTTTCTGCGTGGTTCCCATTTTGTTCTGAAAAACAAATCCGTAGATCAGTCCGAGCAATGCCGCCCCGATGATCCCGCCTGCCGCGCCTTCCCAGGATTTTTTCGGGGAAAGCTTCGGCGTCATCTTGTGTTTTCCGATCAGCATACCCACGCAGTACGCACAGGTATCACAGCCCCAGGAGCATAAAAAGATCAGCCAAACGGTATAAGCGCCCTGCGGAAGCATTCTGGTCTGATAAATATAGGACAGCATGACTGCCACATAAAACACACCGAAAAATGCTGCAAGCATCTGCTCTGTATGATATTTTGGGTAAGAAAACACATAAATAAACATCAGAACGACCAGAAATCCGATCACAAACATCATCGTATCCGGAATGAACGCGAATTTTAAATTGCAATAGAATAGCACTGCCGCAAGAAATCCTGCAATTCCCGCAATCGTACGTTCAATATGAAAAATTCGATACAATTCAAACATTCCGATCAGCGCGATAACCGCTGTCGATATCAAAAGTATATTCCCTCCGGTGATGATCAGCGCAAGCGCAAGTGCTACCAGCACGATCCCACTTATCAATCTTGTCTTAAACATTATTCTTCCTACTTTAATCCGCCATATCTGCGGTCGCGGTTACTGTATTCTTCCACCGCTTTTTTTAATTCCTCCGGCGAGAAATCCGGCCACGGAACTTTTGTGAAATAAAACTCACTGTATGCAAGCTGCCACAAAAGATAATTGGACAGCCGCTGTTCCCCGCTGGTGCGGATCAGCAGATCCGGATCCGGAATGTCATGCGTATCCAGATAACGCGTAAAACTCTCTTCGTTGATCTCCGAAACAGGCAGTCTGCCTGCGTCATGATCCTCCACCATCTTTTTCATGGCACGGATCATCTCATCCCTGCTGCCGTAATTGAGCGCGATCTGAAAATTCAGACCGTCGTTGTGCTTTGATGCCTCTTCCAGCTCCGCGATCTGCTTTTGCATCGCCGGATCGAGACCGGTGATATCCCCGATCACACGCACACGCATATTGTTTTTCGCTGCGGTCTTAATACAGTTTTTCAGATAACTGTTTAGCAGCTTCATCAGCGCACTCACTTCGCTGTCCGGCCGGTTCCAGTTCTCTGTGGAAAACGCGTACAGCGTCAGATAGGATATTCCCATATCATGCGCTGCCTTACAGATCACTTCTACATTTTTTGCTCCCATCGTATGTCCATAATTACGCGGCATTCCTTTACTCTTCGCCCATCTTCCATTTCCATCGAGAATGATGGCGACATGCTGCGGTATCTTCATCTTCGTATCCTCCTTGTTGTAACAGGTCTGTCTGTTATTTTAACACATTTCAAAGAATTTTCCTACTCACAAAGCTGTTTTATAAAAAAGTGTCTTCGACACTCTCAGCTCCCCTAACCCCTCATTCATGAGGGGA
>OIZL01001119.1_pt1 | contig 15841 bp, 18 predicted proteins | sample 1588541 | NCBI WGS metagenome assembly OIZL01 (sample SAMN03283285) | human gut metagenome | biome: human-associated habitat; material: feces | host: Homo sapiens | place: Peru | collected 2012 | reverse complement strand
ATAGGTGCTGGCTGCCTGCTGAGCCATCTTGATACCACCATAAGGCATGAATGCTCTCTTTAAAGGCTTGTCTGTCTGAAGACCAACGATCTGCTCAAGATCCTTCATAGACTCGTCGATGTAGCCCGGGCCGTAAGCTGTCAGACTGGAAACAACCTCTGTCTCGCACTCCAGAACGCCGTCATGCTCACGCTCTTCCTTCTGTAACTCCTGAAGTCTGCCCCACAGCTTATCTGTAGCCTCTGTAGATCCCTCCAAAAAGCTTTCATCGCCATCATACTGAGTATAGTTTCTCTGGATGAAATTACGTACGTTGACGTCTACATCCCAATGGCCATCTTTCACAAAGCCTCTCCATGCTTCTGCCATGAAAATTTACCTCCTTTTGGTAAAATAAAAATACTATCAGTGGGAAACTCTATTATGGGGTTTGCCCACTGTTGTTTACTTTAAAAGTGTACTACTAACAAAGCCTCTGTGTCAACCGTTTTGCGCACACAAGTCGCATTGCACGCAGTTTTGTACATTCCCTGTATATACATGGAAAAACGAGGGCAGATGCCCTCGTTTTAAAATCACTGTTATCCCTTTACGACCTCGATTCGCGCAACCGCTCTCCTGAGTGAAAGCTCTGCCCGATCCATATCTGTTCCCGGTGCGTGTTCCTTGATACGTTCCTCTGCTCTTCCTTTGGATTCCTCTGCACGGGACAGGTCGATCTCCTCCGGCCACTCGATGATCTCTGCCAGGATCGTCACCCGGTCCGGAAGGACCTCGGCGAATCCCGAATGAAGCGCCGCGTTGCGGACTTCTTCTTCCCTGGTGATCGTCAGGATCCCCGGCGCAACGATCATCGTCATCGGGATATGGTCTTTGTAGATACCGACCTCTCCCTCGACCGTATTAAACTCCACCATCGTCACTTCTTCCTCATAGAACACTCTGTCCGGAGTGATGATCTTCAGTGTAAAGTTTCTGTCATCTGCCATAGACTACCTGCTCCTTCCTCAAAACGTTTCGTCACACGTATTATTTTACACGTGCAAGTACGTCGTCAATGCTGCCCGCATTCAGGAAGTAGCTTTCCGGAATGTCATCATGCTTTCCTTCCAGGATCTCCTTGAAGCCACGGATCGTCTCTGCGATCGGAACATACTTTCCTTCCAGACCGGTAAACTGTCCAGCCACGAAGAACGGCTGGGACAGGAATCTCTGTACCTTTCTTGCACGGGATACGACCAGCTTATCTTCCTCAGAAAGCTCGTCCATACCCAGGATCGCGATGATATCCTGCAGCTCTTTATACTTCTGAAGGATCTCCTGCACCCCTCTGGCTACGTCATAGTGCTCCTGGCCTACCACTCTGGGATCCAGAATTCTGGAAGTGGACTCCAGCGGATCTACCGCCGGATAGATACCGAGCTCTACGATCGATCTGGACAATACGGTTGTCGCATCCAGATGGGCGAACGTTGTTGCCGGAGCGGGGTCTGTCAGGTCGTCTGCAGGCACATATACGGCCTGTACGGAGGTGATGGAACCATTCTTGGTAGATGTGATTCTCTCCTGCAGCGCTCCCATCTCTGTCTGCAGTGTCGGCTGATAACCTACTGCGGACGGCATACGTCCGAGCAGTGCGGAAACCTCCGAACCTGCCTGCGTGAAACGGAAAATATTGTCGATGAAAAGCAGCACGTCCTTTCCGCCCTTATCACGGAAGTACTCTGCCATCGTCAGACCGGTAAGCCCGACTCTCATTCTTGCCCCCGGCGGCTCGTTCATCTGTCCGAACACCATGGTCGTCTTATCGATAACGCCGGATTCCTTCATTTCATAATAGAGGTCATTTCCCTCTCTGGTACGCTCTCCAACACCGGTAAATACGGAATATCCACCGTGCTCTGTCGCGATATTACGGATCAGCTCCTGGATCAGGACTGTCTTTCCTACACCGGCTCCTCCGAACAGACCGATCTTACCACCCTTCTGATATGGGCAAAGAAGGTCTACGACCTTGATACCTGTCTCAAGAAGCTCTGTGTTCGTCGCCTGCTCCTCAAACTTGGGCGCGGGTCTGTGTATCGGCTCATAGGTTACGTCCGTAGGCGCTGCCAGATTGTCGATAGGCTGACCAAGGACATTGAACATACGTCCCAGTGTATTCTCTCCTACCGGCACCGTGATGGGTGCTCCGGTGGCAACTGCGTCCATTCCACGAACCAGTCCGTCTGTCGATCCCATGGCAATACATCTGACTGTGTCATCGCCAAGATGCTGCGATACCTCAACGACCAGTTCTCCCGAATCCTTCAGAGGGATCCGTACTGCATCGTTGATTTCCGGCAGATTGCCTGCTGAAAATTTAATATCCAGCACTGCACCGATGATCTGAGTGATTTTTCCAAGATTTTCTCTTGTCTTTCCTTCTGCCATCTCTTTTTCCTTTCGCTCTATGATATTGCATTTGCTCCTGCTATAATTTCTGTTAATTCCTGCGTAATCGATCCCTGACGCGCTCTGTTGTACATCAGTGAAAGATCGTCTATCATTTCCTCAGCGTTGCTCGTTGCTGAATCCATCGCCTGCATTCTCGCGCCGTTCTCACTGGCAACCGCTTCCACAAGACCTCCATAGATCAGGCTTGTGACATACTTGGGGATGATCAGATCGAGCGCCTCATCATCCTCCGGCTCAAAATTCATCAGCGTCCTGTCTTCCTCTGTCGGCTGTTCCTGCGCCACCGGTTCTACCGGGAGCAGCTTGAGCAGCTTAGGCTCATGCACCACCGTATTCTTGAATCCGGTGTAGGCAAGATAGATCTCCCCGATCTCGCCTGCCGCATAGGAATCCAGAAGCGTCTTGCTCAACGCCATCGCTTCCGCATAGGAGGGTTCTTCCACCATCTCGGAATACTCCGCTACGATCTCATACCCGTTCCTCTGCATTGCCTCTCTGCCTTTTCTGCCGACCGCATAGATCTTCAGGTCTTCCTTTTTCAACTCTCCCCGGGTAATGAGCTTTACAACATTGGAATTGTATCCGCCTGCCAGTCCCCGGTTCGAGGTGATCAGGATCACTGCCTTCTTCTCAGAAGAGCCCTTCTTGAGATACGGGTGATCCAGATTTCCTGTCTTTGCGAGCATTGAGTTTACCGTCTCATACATACAGTTGAAGTAAGCCTTGGACTGCTCCGCATGCTGTTTTGCACGCTGCAGCTTAACTGTAGAAACCAGCTTCATTGCCTTGGTAATCTGCTGAGTACTCTGTATACTGCTCTTACGCCTTTTAATGTCTCTCATTGAGGCCATAGCGTCACCTTCTACTTTCTGTTAATGCTGCTTATTTGAACTGTCCCTTGAATTCTTCGATCGCCTTCTTCAGCTTTGCATCCGTGTCGTCGGAAATGACCTTGGACTCAGCGATAGCCGCCGGAATCTCCGGATATTTGGTATCCAGGAACTCAAAGAATTCCTTCTCAAATCTGGTGACATCCTCAACCGGGATATCGATCAGATACTTGTTCGTCACCACATAGATGATGATAACCTGATACTGTACCGGCATCGGCTTGTACTGGGGCTGCTTGAGGATCTCTTTGATTCTCTCGCCCTGTGCCAGCTTCTCCTTGGTATCGGCATCCAGCTCGGAGCCGAACTGTGAGAACGCTGCCAGCTCGCGGTACTGTGCCAGCTCTGTACGGATCGGCGCCGCGATCTTCTTCATCGCCTTGATCTGCGCTGCTCCACCTACACGGGATACGGAAAGTCCTGCGTTGACTGCCGGACGGAATCCCGAATTGAACATCTCTGTCTCCAGATAGATCTGACCGTCTGTGATGGAAATAACATTGGTCGGGATGTATGCAGATACGTCGCCCGCCTGTGTCTCGATGATCGGAAGCGCTGTCAGTGAGCCTCCGCCGTACTCATCGCTCATTCTCGCTGCACGCTCAAGCAGTCTGGAATGAAGATAGAATACATCACCGGGATATGCCTCACGCCCCGGCGGTCTCTTGAGCAGCAGGGAGAGTGTACGGTATGCCGTAGCATGCTTGCTCAGGTCGTCATACACGACCAGAACGTCTTCTCCATTCTCCATCCACTCTTCTCCGATCGCACAGCCGGAGTAGGGCGCAATATACTGAAGCGGAGCCAGCTCACTTGCGGTTGCAGCAACCACAGTCGTGTAGCTCATTGCCCCGTATTCTGTCAAAGTTTTCACAATGGATGCAACCGTAGATGCCTTCTGACCGATAGCAACATAGATACACTTGACACCCTGTCCCTTCTGGTTAATGATCGTGTCGATCGCGATCGCTGTCTTTCCGGTCTGTCTGTCTCCGATAATAAGCTCTCGCTGTCCTCTTCCGATCGGCACCATGGAATCAATCGCCTTGATACCTGTCTGCAGCGGTGTATCCACCGATTTTCTCGTGATAACGCCGGATGCAACTCTCTCTATTTTTCGATATTTGTCCGTCTGGATCGGCCCCTTGCCGTCTATCGGCTGTCCCAGGGCATTTACAACACGACCGAGCATGCAGTCGCCTACCGGAACCTCTACAACTCGTCCGGTGGTCTTTACGATATCCCCTTCGTTGATGTTGTGCTGGCTTCCAAGAAGAACCGCACCAACATTATCTTCCTCCAGGTTAAGTACCATACCGTAAACTTCGCCGGGGAACTCCAAAAGCTCTCCCTGCATTGCATTCTCAAGTCCGTGCACACGAGCGATACCGTCCGCTACCTGGATAACTGTACCTACATCCGATACTTCCAGCTCTGACGCATATCTCTTGATCTGATCTTTTATAACAGAACTGATCTCTTCTGGTCTTAAATTCATGGATCGTACGCACCTTTCTTTTTATTCTGTCACTCTGTATTTCCGTTCGCTTATGAGACCTGAACCTTCAACAGCTCTCTCTGCAGTTCCGACAGCTTTGTGCGGATGCTGCTGTCCACCACTCTGTCTCCGATGCGGATGATCATTCCTCCGATCAGCGCCGGATCTGTCTGGTAGTTCATCTCCATCGACTTATAGTCCGTCGTGTCAAGCAGCTTCTGCTCTATCTTTTTCTGCTGCTCTGCGCTCAGAGCAACCGCAGTCGTCACTGTTGCAATACCAATTCCCTTGTACTTCTTCACTTCCGCGATAAAGTAGTCGAGGATCTCGTCGATATTTTGGTATCGATCCTTGGTAATGATAATAGTGAGAAATCCCATAAGCTCTTTTGAAACTCTGCTCTCGAAGATCTCCTGAGCCATTCTGATCTTCTCTTCCTTGATAATCTTAGGATGATTCATCAGTCTGCCGAATTCTTCATTCTCGTCCAGGATCTTCTTCACAAGCAGGATCTCTTCCGATAACGCATCAACCTTATCTTCCTCCACAGCAAGCTCAAACAGCGCGTCGCCGTAGGTCTTTGAAATTAGCTTAGCCATGTATCCTCACCTATTTCCTTCAATGTTTCTTCAATAAGACTGTCCTGCACCGTCGTATCGATCGCTGCGCTCACTACCTTGCCTGCCATCAGCGATGCAAGTGTGACCATCTCCCGCTTCACATCGTCGGCTGCTTTCTTCTTCTCAAGCTCTGCCTCGGTGTTTGCTCTCTCTATGATGCGGGCTGCCTCTTCCCGCGCGTCGGCAACGATCTTATTCTCGTTGGCGAGCGCCCGTTTTCTGGCATCTGCAAGGATCGCTTCCGCTTCCTTGTCCACGTTCTTTAATCTGGCTTCGTACTCTTCTTTTAAGGATCCGGCTTCTTCCATATCGGATGCCGCACTGTCCAGCTCTGTCTTGATCTTTTCCTGTCTCTTCTCGAGCATGTCCCTCACGGGATTAAAGAGAAGATGGGATGCCACCAGAAACAGTACAAACACCGCAATGATCATCAGCGATGCGTCCGCAAGAAGCTGAAAATCAAGATCAAACAGACGGGGCTGCATCTCCGCAGAAGCCAGTATGAAACCTGTCGCTACTGTATTCAAGCATTTAGCCTCCTTTCATTATGATTTCTATTCCAGAGGCCTGTTATGGTAATAAAGGCTTTACGAACATCAGCAGCATGGCTACAAGCAGACCGTACAGACCGGTTGTCTCTGCTACTGCCTGTCCAAGAAGCATCGTAGAAGTGATGTCAGACTTTGCACCCGGGTTTCTACCTACTGCTGCAGCCGCATGCCCTGCTGCGATACCCTGTCCTACACCAGGTCCGATACCTGCGATAACCGCAAGTCCCGCACCGATTGCTGAACATCCTAAAATAAAATTGTTGTTGAATTCTGCCATTTTTATTTCCTCCTTAAATTTTTTTAAAATGAAAATGGTTGTTTCTTAACTTCGTTAGCGGTATTACTCTTCCGTCGTGCATGCGTTGGTGATATAAGTCATCGTCAGCATACAGAATACATAGGTCTGGATCGCGCCTGAGAACAGATCGAAGTAAACGTGCAGTGCGGCCGGCCAGATGATCGCGATCTTGGAAAGCAAGCCATAGATCAGTGCCATCATTACCGTTCCCGAAAGCACATTTGCGAACAGACGCAGCGACAATGATATCGGTACTGCGACATCTCCGATGATGTTGATCGGCGCCCAGATCGGCCAGGGATCACACAGCCCCTGGATCACACCCTTCACCTTCTGATATTTAAATTGGTTATAGTGGATGAGCACAAAGGTCATAATTCCCAGTGCAAAAGTCACTCCATAATCTGCTGTTGGCGGTCTGAGTCCAAACAAACTGGATATGTTGCTCAGCAGGATAAAAATAAAGATCGTTGCAATATAATTGCGGAATTTCGGGCTAAACGGCCCCATTACGCCTCCGATCATTCCATCCAGCTTTTCCACCACAAGCTCCACGATGTTCTGAAAAGTCCCCGGGACCTCCGTCGCGTGCTTCACCGCGCGGTTCGCTGCCAGACAAAACGCCAGTATGACAAGCATAACGATCAATACGCACACATGCGTTGTCGTGATCCACAAGGTCTGTCCAAACAGCTCATACGAAAAGACACCATGGATCATAAAGTCTATATCAGCGGCTCCTGACAGTAATATACCCTGTTCCATCTTTTTCACCTCCTTGTTTTTTCCCAATTTTATTGTCTCGGATCACAGGTCTTCCCTTGTCTGTACGGTCACCTGCCGATCCTGAAAAAAGCGTCATTCAGTTTTTTCATAAGTGGATTCAGATAGGCCGCCACCTTTAATCCCATATACCCTCCAAACACAAAAAAAGGGTTGCAGGCATCTGTGACGTACAATCCCACCATCACCGCTATCAGAACCAGATACCTCAGAATACTTCCCGTCCCTATTCTGATGGACGCATCCTTCTGTGCAAGATCCATCCCTCTTGAAAGTGTCCACCACATATGCACTGCGCCTGCTCCGGCCAGCACAATACCGATCCACAATCCGATGCTATAGGAAAGATTTCTGGAAAAACACAGCAGAATCAGTTGAAATACCACACCATACAGAAAAATTCCCAGACACATTTCAAATAAAGTAGCATCAATTTTCTTTCTTATCATGTGGCGTACCCTCACTCTGTTTCCGGACGTCCGTTCTGGGCTTCCGTTTCGCCGGAGGCTGCTCATAGATCTTCTTCGCAAAGCGGAACACGTTCGTAAATCCCGCAAGCGCTCCTATAAAGAACAGAAATACCGTCCAGAACGAGGTATTCAGCTTCTTGTCCAGATACATACCGCAAAAAGAACAAATAAAAATGGGAACAAGCATGTTGATACCGAACTGACTTATCATCATTAAAGCCTGATAAACATTTCTATTATTCTTCACAGCCTTTCCCTTCATATTCATTACCGTATGATGATCCGCGTATAATTGTTCCGCGAATATTAAAATTATAAACATTTTCTCGGAATTTGTCCAGTAAAATCACGAAAAAAGACCTTTTTGCCACACGCTTTTCATTGACTTTTGACAAAAGGCAGTGTAACCTAACCATAAGAGCAAAGGAGGTACTCAACGATGCCGATTCTGTATCGCAAACGTCTCATTCCGGAAGAGTGTATTCTGCTGAAGGATGATGTCATTCTGTACCGGGATGACCGGATCATCGTCACTTCGTGGCATTCCCTGAAGCCGCGCAAGGATCTGCACCACGGTTACTCCTGCTATTATCTCGACAAAGGAATCAAGGTAAGTAAATTCTACCGTCCGGACAACACGCTGCTGTACTGGTACTGCGACATTGTCGACTACGACTACTCGCCGGACACAGACACCTACGTTGTGACCGATCTTCTTGCGGATGTGATCGTCTATCCCGACGGTTTCGTGAAGGTCGTGGATCTGGACGAGCTGGTCACCGCGCTGGAAAGCGGGCTGCTTTCTGAGGGCCTTCTGAAAAAATCCCTTCTGCGGATCGACGCCCTGCTCAAGATCATCTACGGAAATAACTTTTCCACCCTGCAGGAGCCGATCGATTCCCGCGAACGCGCTCAAAACTAAACTTTAAAAGGTGATGCCCGCCGGCACCACCTTTCTTTATTTTTAGTAGAAAATATGTCCCCCGATCGTGTACTTCGGGCTGATCCCTTCCACCGGCGTTCTGAAAAATACGCAGTTGCCCACGTTCGTTGTCCCGTTCATCACCTCGTCCGCCGCCTGATAGCAGCTCGCCGTGGCACGGTTTTCCGCCAGCGCCAGCGCCAGTCGTCCACTCGCCACCGGCGCGAACTGACCGGACTGATAAATAACACCTGTAACCGTATTAGGGAACACAGAGCTGAGCACCCGGTTCATCACAACGGAACCGACCCCCACCTGACCGGAATAGGACTCTCCTCCCGCTTCACAGTAGATCAGGTTGGCAAGGAGATACCTATCGCCCTCTGCGAACGACACCTCCGAAATATCCCGCCAGCTCGACTGCGCCGCCAGTTCAGCGAGACGGATCTCCTCCGCCAGCTTCGCCCGCAGTTCACTGATGTTCTGCTCCTGCTCCTTCAAACGCTGCTCATAGGCGAGCGCTTCCTGCTCTGCCTGCGATATCTGACTGGCCGTCACATTCAGCGAGTTGGATGTCTGGCTCACCAGGCCGGAAACCCGGCTCTGCTCTGCGACTACCTGTACCTTGTACTGGTCCAGCTCGGCCTTGTCCGCCTCCATCTGCTTCTTGTCCGCCTCAAGTTCCTCTCGTTTCTCCTCGATGGCAGCCTGCGCATCCATGTACTCCTGCAGCGTCTTCTGCTCGTAAGCCGATAGCTGTTCTATATAATTATTTTTGTTCAGAAAATCCGAGAAACCGCCGGAGGACAGGATCAGCTCCAGGTACAGCGAATCGCTTCTCTCATACATGAACTGGATCTGTTTTTTCATCTTGGCGTACTGGTCGTCCTTCAGTGCGATCGCATCCTCCAGATCCCTGTTCGCCTGCTCGATCTTCGCCGTCAGGCTCTCAATATCGTCCTCTTTGTCCGATATTTTACCCTCCAGGTCGTTCAGATTGCTGCTCACCTGCGACAGCTCCGTGTTCAGAGTGCTGAGTGCTCCCTCCAGATTATCCTTCTGGTCATTCAGTTTATCAAGATTTTCCTCTGTTTCATTCAGCCTGGATTCTGTGTCCTTCTTCTCCTGCTCTGCCTGCTCGATCTTTCGTCTCGTCTCCTCCGTCGCATCTACCGCGATGGGATAACTGCCCGCAAGCAGGACGATCGCAAGGCACAGAGCCAGATTCCGCCTCATCCGCATAGATCTCTCCATTCTTGCTCCCGGCACTTTTGCATTCTGCCTTATCCGTTGTTCTCTATCTGATTGATCCTTCTCTGGTGTCTTTCCTCTCCCGAAAATGCGGTGTCAAAAAAGGTATCCACAATGCCCATCGCCAGATTTTCACCCACGATCCCGGCACCAAGCGCAAGCACGTTGGCGTCGTTGTGCAGTCTTGTCAGCTTTGCCGACACAGCGTCCGCGCACAGCGCACATCGTATTCCCGGGAATTTGTTCGCCGTGATGGAAATTCCGATACCGGTCGTGCAGATGACGATCCCTTTTTCGCACTCGCCGCTCACTACCGCCTGTGCCACCGCTTTTCCATATACCGGGTAATCGCAGGAGGTCTTGTCATAGCAGCCCACATCCCTGCACTCCATCCCGCGCTCCTTCAGATGTGCGATCACCTTCTGCTTCAGTTCAAATCCGCCATGGTCACTTCCGATTGCTATCATACTTTTTCTCCTCCCAGATCGATCACTTTATGTCCTGCCGCCTTCAGCAGTCTGTTCATAATAGCCTGTCCAAAGCCTTCGGTGTGAAAAGACTCCGAAAAGATGATCTCCGTCTCCTCGTCGTCAAACTCGCGCAGGATCCGGTACAGATCCCGTCCTATCGTACTGTCCTTCGTCCGTGTTCCAGCGCTTTTGCAGACATCCGCCCGATACCGGTCGATCGTCTCGTCCGTACCGATCACGCCGACCTTCTTCCCGGCGCCCATAAACTGTCTGCTCTGCGCATTGATATACTCGATCACCTGCTCCTGGTTTCCTTTGATGATCGTCAGATCGCCCTTGGGCGCATAATGTCTGTATTTCATCCCGGGCGCCTTGGGAGCCTGTCCGGAATCGGCGCGCATGATCGTGCAGTCCTCCTCCACCTTTTCAAGCACCTCGCCCAGCATTTCTCTGGTGATATACCCCGGACGGAGCACCATCGGTTCGGGAACCGTCATATCTACGATCGTTGACTCCAGTCCGATATCCACGCTGCCGCCGTCAATGATCATCTCGATCCGGCCGTCCATATCCTCCGCCACATACTTTGCCAGCGTCGGACTCGGCTTTCCCGAAAGGTTGGCGCTCGGCGCCGCCACATAGCCGCCTGCTGCCCGGATAAATTCTCTTGCCACCCGGTGTACCGGCATCCGCACCGCCACCGTGTCGAGTCCTCCGGTCGTCTCCCTCGGAACCATATCCGATTTCTGAAAGATCATGGTGAGCGGCCCCGGCCAGAAGATCTCCGCAAGCCTCTCCGCCTCCGGCGGAACCTCTTTTACAATGGCATACAGCGCATCCATATCCGCTATATGCACGATAAGCGGGTTGTCGGACGGTCTGCCCTTCGCCGCATAGATTTTTCTCGAAGAGTCCGGGTTCAGCGCATCCCCGCCCAGTCCGTATACGGTTTCTGTCGGGAACGCCACCAGTCCTCCCTCTTTGATGATCCGCCCGGCTTCCTGCAGCCCGGACAGATCCATGTCGTCTTCTGTTGTATGGATTATCTTTGTATCCACTCTCTACACTTCCTGTTTTTCTGCATTTATTCACAACTGTTCAGATATTGCAAAATTCCCAGATGGATCGCCCAGGCGACCTTCTCCTGATAATAATCGGACGCCAGCTTCTGCGCCTCCTCGTAGTTGGAGAGGAATCCGCACTCCACGATCACGATGGGCGTCGACGTCTTTTTCAGCAGATAATAGCTGTCATTCGCCTTCGCCTGTCTGGTATTGTCCGGATCCAGATCCAGCACCATCGTCTGCTGTATCCGCTCCGCGAGCCTGCTGCTCTCCGTGCTGCCTTCATAATAAAACGTCTGTGCGCCGTGCACATACTCTTCATGGTAGCTGTTCTGATGGATACTGACGGTCAGTCTGGGTTTGTTCCCCTCGATCACATCGACGCGGTTTTTCATATCCTGTACCTTCTTGTTCGATGCGCTCTCGTCATACAGACCGCTGTCCGAGTCCCTGGTCAGGATCACCTCGACGTCCTCCAGCTCCAGAAACTTCTTCAGCTTTTGGGCGATCTGTAGATTGATATCCTTCTCCAGACTTCCATCTACGCTTACTTTCCCCGGATCCATGCCGCCGTGCCCGGCGTCGACCACCACACACTGTCTTGTCTTTTCCGGTGCTTCCACCTGACGCGACACCACCAGTTTTTCCCCTCCCCGCACAGCGAAGTACAGGGAAACGCCCATCATCGCAAGCAGCAGAAGTCTCATCGGTATCTCGTACCTGTCTTTTTCTATTGTATCACGTTTTCGGTTTTTGGCAAAATCCACCAGCTTCATATGCCTTTACACATCCCGCAGAGAGCCTTCTGTAAATTCATATGACGCTATGCGTGTCAAAAATGCCTTTCCGGTCCATTTTACATACAAAATGCGTTTCCGGCGTCTACTGGTTCATATACGCCTCAATGACGTTCCACACATCCGGCTCGTCAAAGCCCAGCTTCCACTCTGCCACGCCTGCCAGTCCGTACTTGCTCATGATGTTCAGTTTCACCTGGATAGATTCTTCATCCTCCAGCCATACCTGAAAATAGCTGTCGCCAGACTGATACTCCCCGTAATTCTGACAGGTCGTCTCGTCCCATACCGTGGCAATGCTGTGATTTTCGATATACTGGCGCGCGATCTCCATTCCGACTGCCTGACTGTCTACCGTTGTTCCGCGCGTCTCCCAGATCCTGGTGTAGAACGGGATCGCATTGATCACCTTCTCCGCCGGCACCTGCTCGACCGTATTGGCGATTCCCCGCTCCACAAAGTCGATCGAAGCCACCGAGCCGGCTTCCTTGCTTCCCTTGTAGTGCTCGTCATAGCCCATAATGATCACGTAGTCCGCCACAACGCCCTGCTCCCTCCGGTCATAGTGATCCGTGTGATCCATCGGCACATAGTTGTCAACCGAAAGCACCAGTCCATGCTCGCGGCAGGGGATCGACAGTTCGCGGATAAACTCGATAAACGGCTGTCCTGCCTCCTGGGTGATATTCTCAAAGTCTACATTGATCCCGTCCAGCCCGTACTGCAGCGCCTCGGCTACCAGTCCGTCTATCAGCTTCGTCCGGTTGGTCGTCCCGGCAAGCACTTCATACGTGTCGACCTGTCCCTTGGTAAAGTTGTCGACCAGACCCCAGACTTCCAGTCCCATATTGTGCGCCCGGTCCACATAATCCTGCGTCGCCGCACTGCTGAAATTTCCCTCGTTGTCGATCAGTGCAAACCAGGTCGGTGAGATCACGTTGATGCTTTTGGTATTCTGCAGCATGCTCTCCAGCGTGTCGTTTCCCGCCGCGCCGTCCACCCCGTGCCATGCGAGGTTGATCTTGTGATCCCGGGTGTTGGATGTGTAGACCGGCTCCTCGTAATCTGTCACCGGAATCGGCTCCTGCGTCGTTATCTCCGAAAGTTTCTTATTCTCCACATAGCCGATATAGGCGTCCTGTGTCTTTACCTTGCACCATGTCTCCATCTGTTCCAGCACGGTCACGCTCTCTCCCTTGGAGATTTCCCGCAGGATGTCGCTCTTGATGCCGCCCTGATAGCGCACCTGCGTATCCTTCGTCACCGTAGCCGTCTCCCGCTGGTTCCATTCGGTATAGACCTGCATATGGTTTGGATCCGTGAACAGCTCATAGGAAAAGTTTGTGTATTCTTTCACAAAGTCTGCCGCCACGTAAAGCTGCTCTCCCTCATAACGGGTCAGCACGTAATCGCGGCTCTCTGTCTCTCCGTTTTTGGACACCTCCGACGTTCCGATCTGTGTGCGCACGATCGCATCGGGAAGCGTGTACAGCAGAAGGCCTTCCTTTTTATCCTCATAAAATCTATCGTTAAAATATTTCTGCACGGTGGCAAAGTCAAAATAGCACGTGCCATCCCACAGCTTTGCATGCTCTTCTATCTTTTCATCCTGTAAGATCACAGGCACGTCGTCGTCCCCCGTGACCCCGAAATATTCTGCCAGATTCGCCTTTTCCTTTGAGTAGGAATATCTGTCAAGCAGCTTCGCCCCAAACGCTGCGGCTCCCACCACAATAATAAGGACGATCGCAATGAGCACCGGAATTATTTTCTTCATCTGTCCAGCTCCTTTCTGATCGTCCTATATTATAACAAACTATTCTGTCATCGTCATTATATTTTGACATTTTTCCATGGTTTTCTACATGGAAGAACCGTTTGGAACAGGCACCGGGCATCTGCCGGATCACCTCTGCGAAAGCGGGGACTTCCCTGTTATGTCTGTCCTTGGCCTGCCTCGTCTGCCTCTGCGATAGTTTCTGCCCAAAAAGAAGTATCGTGATATACCTGCTGCATATGATAACAGTAGATACCATCGCACGGTCCCAGAATAGCAGAGGATATCTCCGGCGCGCAAAAAATAAATAAAAAATAACGTGAATAACCTTCTCATTCCCTGTGAATTATAATTTGTGAAAAAGATTAAGAAACAAGATACGATTTCGACCAGGCTTTTGACCTATAAGACCTTCTCCGCTTTTGCCATGCGAAGAAGAAGATGTTATTTATGATTTACCGTTATGTGCACTGCCTCCTTTCGCCGCTTTCTGCCAGGAGACATCCCATAATTTGACTATATCTGTAATCTTTGCCAAATGCAAGCATTTTTTCTTGATTTTTTATTAAAATTTGCTAAACAGCATTTGCACAGTATTGACTTGAATATCCGCATCGTATTAAGATACATGTAACCAAAAAGGATGTGATTTTATGAAAATAGAAAAAGTGAACGATCATCAGATCCGCTGTACGTTAACCCGTGAGGATCTGGCTATGCGTGAAATTAAAATAAGTGAACTCGCCTATGGAACCGACAAGACAAAGAACCTGTTCCGCGAGATGATGCAGCAGGCTTCCTTCGAGTGCGGTTTCGAAGCAGAGGACATTCCGCTGATGATCGAAATGATCCCTCTCAACTCAGAATGTATCGTTCTGATCATCACCAAGGTCGACGACCCGGAAGAGCTTGATACGCGCTTTTCCAAATTTGCCCCTTCCATCCACGAGGGAGAGGAGTCCGAGGAAGACGCCGATCTGATGGACGATATCGTCGACGGCGCAGACGATGTACTGAATATGCTGCGCAAGCTCAGCAGCTCCGGTCAGGACGCCGCAGCCCCCGCGCAGGAGGTTGAAACACCTTCCGAGACGGCTGAGGCTGCAGAGACGCCTTTCCATGCTGAAATGATCTTTTCCTTCCGCAGTCTGAAGGATGTGATCCGTCTCTCGCATGTGCTTGGACGCTGTTCCGCAAAGAGCTCCCTCTACAAAGACAACGGCACCGGGAACTATCTGCTCTACCTTGACTCCAACGGCACCGACGTCGGCGATTTTAACCGCCTTTGCAACATTGTCTCCGAGTATGGCACGCGGATCCGGGCTGTCTCCGTCAAAAAGACCTACTTCGAGGAACACTACGATACGATCATCCGCGATGAAGCGCTCACTGCGCTGGGGAAAATATAATTCATTAAAAAAACAGCGATCCTCGGTTGAGGGTCGCTGTTTTCGCCACTCGCCTTAAGCGCCTGTCACTGCATCGATCTTAGCCATCAGATCTTCCACCGGGATGCCATGTACCATCGCTGCTTCCTCCAGCGTCTCTCCCTGTGCGGAAGGACAGCCAAGACAGTGCATACCGATCTCCATAAGTACCGGTGCAATGTCCATATTGATTCTGAGTGCTTCCCCGATTGTTGTATCTTTACTGATCTTTGCCATAATGATTCCTCCATATCGTTTATCCGTGTCAAATTTTCTGACCACTACCTGTTAGTATAGCAGAAATCCGTATTTCCATTCCTGCCGGCAGTCTTTAGTATAATCATAAATACCCGATCATGCAAGCGGTATCTTTACAAATTTTAAAACCTGCGACACAAGGCGGCATCGTCTGCGATGCAGATGCTTTTATGAAGTTAAGGGTTAAACTGCTATTTTAAAAGGATGAATTTCCAGCTTTTTCACTTGTATATTTTGAGGTTTTATATTACAATCCTGTCTTTGACAGTTAAAAGAAGATAAAAACCTCGCAGACCGCTCAAATACGT
>OIZL01001118.1_pt1 | contig 15860 bp, 18 predicted proteins | sample 1588541 | NCBI WGS metagenome assembly OIZL01 (sample SAMN03283285) | human gut metagenome | biome: human-associated habitat; material: feces | host: Homo sapiens | place: Peru | collected 2012 | reverse complement strand
CCCCCGCTGAGAGGTCATGGTGTATTCCGGGGTGAGTACGTCATCCACCTGGGAGGACTGGGCCAGCATCATAAACCAGTCGTCGTGGATGTACACCGGGTTGTCCAGAAGCTCCGCCCCGGACTCGCACAGCTGCTGCAGCGTCACGCCCTGGAAGACCAGCTCATCCAAGAGCTGCTCCTGCTCCCGGCACCGGGAGAACAGGGCCATGGCCCGGTCCAGCACCTGCGCATCCGTCAGGCCCGGCACGGTGATATGGTCTGCGGCCCCGGGGATGGGGGCCTGGCAGATGCTGGCATAGGTATCCCCCGGGAAATCGGCAGCGTCCTCCTCCCGGACCAGGTAGAGAATGTTTTCGCTCATGGGCAGACTGCTGCGGAAAATACGGACATCCAGAAAGGATTTTCCGCTGCCGGAATCGTGGACCGTGCCCTCCGGAAACACCTGGGCCACCATGGCAAGATTGGGGTTCATATGGGCGAGGGTGTACTTCTCCATGGATAACCTGCTCCTTTCTTTTTGCATAAGGAAATTATATCCTCAGAATTGCGGAAAGTAAAGAGAGAAAAATCAAAAAATGTGGAAAATTGTGAATTCTTTTTTGCGCGAATTGACAAAACAAAAAGGATTTGTTAGGATGCTTATAGAAGCAATCCACAAAAAAGGGGGGCTTTCGCCCCCCTGTAATTATCCTGTTATTTGCCCTCGGCCGTATCGTTCTTCCCGTCCTTGAGCTTCACCAGCGCACCCTTCAGCGTCTCGGGCATGGGCAGGCCGATACGGCCCGCGTTTTCCAGTATGGAAAGCCCCTCGTTGGCGATGTAGAACATACATACGGCGCTCCTCACCGCACCGTTTGTGGCGGGTACCAGCTTGTCAAGCATTGTGGAAAGCGCCACCAGTACGAATATGAAGACCTTCTTCAGCAATCCCTTAAAGCCTATAACGCTGCTGAGCGTCTTTGATACCGCAGCATAAGCCACGCCCGTGATGTAATCCAGGGCCACTACTGCTATGAGCACCATTATCATGGCGTCCCAGGGGCCGAAAATGTAGCTGAGCACACCGCTCACTCCTGCCAGCACCCCTGTTATCAGATTATTGTTCATTGTTTTCTCCTTTCAGTATTTCCTTCATAAGCTGCCGGCAGGGACAGTCCTCCCCCTTGCAGCATTCGTATACCTCTTCCGTTTCCCCGCTGTCCTTCAGTACGGGCAGCCTGCCGTATCTGTTCCAGTAGCCAGCGCCGTTTGAATCCAGGCAGTTGAGCACCACCCCGTCGTCCCGGCCCATTGCCTCTATTACGAGGCCGCAGCCGATATACGCGCCAACGTGATGTATCCGCTTGCCGTTATGGCGGAAAAGCAGGTCCCCCGGCATGAGCCGGCTCCTGTCGTTCAGCTTTTCGCAGGCGGAGTACAGCCCCCTGGAGGACATGTCGCGCTTTATGAGCTTATTGTCCAGCAGGAACTTGACTATCAGCCCGCTGCAATCGAAGGCGGCGATAGGGCTCCTGCCCTCCGCCTTACGCTTTTCCCATAGGGCTATGGCGCGTTCGGCGTTTTTCTCGCCGGTCTCCCGCCGGCGTATCCATTTCTCGGTTATATTTGTTTCGCCCTGGGCGCCCCATACGTATATGTCGCCCACATGGCCTTTAAGGTATTTTATGAACAGCTCTGTCATATATGCTCTCTCTCCTTTATTCATTAAGGGAAGCTATGGCGGCGGCTATGGCGGAATCCACATAGGCCTTTATGACCCTGTTCTGCACTGTGTTTGTGGAGGTATCCGACATCTCGCCGTCTATGGCGCCGGTATCCGGCGTGATGACGAGATCGTCCCCGCCTATCAGGCCGCCGCTCCTTGCCGCCTCATACTCGTCCACGGTCTTGAATACGTGTACCTTCATAAGGCTTAGATCCTTTTCCGTGGCTGTCATTGCTTTTTCACCCCCAATATATAGTATTCAACGCCGGCACAGTTTGCGGCGCTGGCGTTATGCACCGTCAGCAGCAGCTTTGTGCTGTATTCGCCCAGCAGCCTGCAGGATACCGGCACGCTCCCGCCCACTACTGTGGAAAAGCTGTCCGTGGGCTTTTCCCTGTAGTACACTATAAGCTCGCTGGAGGAGCCCACCGTGGTCTTTATGACGAGCGCCAGCGGGTCTATTGTCTTGTTCACGGTCAGCACCCTCGAGCTGTCTATGCCATCAAAGCTGCCGGAGGCTATTCCCATGCTGTAGTTCACGCCGCATACGAGATTGAAAAGCATACTACCCTACCCCCATATCAGCACGTTTACCCGGAGGTCCGTGGCCGGCTTTTTGTCGGCTAAGAACGTGAGCGAATTGTATCCCTGTACGGCGCAGTGTACGTTAGCCCCCACGTATTCGTCCCAGTCCTTTGGCACGGGGCCTACTATGGCAAACTTTCCGCTTCTCATTCCGTCCACGCTTATGGCCTGTGTGCAGCTGTATGTGCCCACCACCCAGCCGTCCAGCGGCAGCTCAACTACCATGCTTACCGGCTTTAATGCGTATTCCGTGTGTGTATGTACCTCCTCCGCCGCCCCTATGTCCGCCGGGGCCAGCTCATCGCTGCCGCCCTTTGCGTGGGTGGAGGCGTGGCCGTTGGCAAGGCTTGTGCCGCCCACGCCGTTTGCCAGCACCAGCTCATTTCCAAGGTATACTGCCATAGGCAATCCCTCCTTTTTGGTTTAAGAGTATCTGAGTATTTTCCATGTTGTGACGTTTCCCTCCATTGCCGCCCTGCAGTCCGCCGCGGCTGAGTTTGCCGCCCCCGCCGCAGCGGCAGTCTCCGCGTTCAGCGCCTCCACCCTCTCCATAAGGGAAGTAAGCTGTGGGTACTGCGGCGCAGAGGTCAGCGTTTCGCCGGAAAAAATAGCCTTGCGGCAGGCAAAGTTGAACTTTGCCGTGGTGACGAGGGTGGAAAGGCTGGGATCCGAGTATATCTGGAGCTCGCACTCCACCGTTCCGGGAGCCACGGAACCCGCAAAAAGCTCTATATCCACCTGATTGTTCAGCGTGCCGCAAAGAGTTATGCCGCCGTCAGCATCGTAGCTGTCCTGACAGGCGGTGCCGTCGCTCTTTGAGAACACCGCTATGACCCGGCACCCGGTAAGGTCTACCGGGTAGCCCCCGTCTGTGAGGAGTATGGCAAGCACGTTGCCGTTGTCCCCGTCCACCACCGTGAATTCCCGGTTCGCCCCGGCGTCCGCTATGTCCAGCGCAATATCGAAGGTCTTTTTTACCGCAGCCATAGGCACCCCCTTAACCGCCGTATTTCTTTTTAAGGCTATCGTAAAGGGTTTTGCCCAGGGCGGAGTATATCTCCTCGCGCCTGCTGCTCCAATAGCTGTTTTCGCTGCTGAAGAGCTGCCTGCGCTGCTCTGCGGTGAGGTTGCGTACATATTCGGTATAGTCCTCTCTGGAAAGGCTGCTCTTTTTCGTGCCGGAGCCGCCCTTTGACGACTTAGAGGAGCTTCCCTTTGCCGCGGCGGCGATGGCGGCGTTCTGCTGGCTGAGGTACTGATTGTACCAGTCCGACGCCATGCTGAGTGCGGTCTTCTGTGCAGCCGCGTGAGCCTCCGCGTTGTACTGCTGGGCATTTAAGCTCATCTGATCGTACTTGTACAGCGTATCGTATATCTTCTCTGCCAGCGCCGCGCCGTACTGCGCCTCAATGTCGCTTATGTCGTCCTGGGCCTCCTCCATCTGCCGGGCCTTTACCGATGTTACATAGCTGCTCTGGCCCATGCCACGGGAAACGGCATCCGCGTCTATCTCAGCCATCTCGCGCTCGGCCGCCCTGTTGCGCCGCTCTATGGCGGCGTCGGCGCTGGGGCGAAGCACCCCGCTCCACATGTCCTTTACCTCGCCGGCGCTGGGCGCCTTTACCGTCACGGTCGGGACGGACAGGCTGTTCCTTATGGCGTTGTAGTAGCCGTCAAATGCCTCGTTCCTGCCGGAATCCCCCCAGTCAAAGCCGCTTCTGCTCTGGGCCTGCCGCTGGGCGCTGCGGTTAAGGCTGGCCCTGTATGCCGCGTCGGTATCAGGCCCCCATATGCCGTCCGCCTTTACGCCGAGCTGCCGCTGGTATTCCTTTACCTTTGATGCGGAATTCACTCCCTCTGGAGGTGTGTAGCCGTTCATATAATATTTTGCCATGGTGTTTTCCTCCTTTTTGTACTGCCTTGCCTATTCGAGTGCGGAAAGCCGCGTTTCCAGCTCCTCTATCTTCTGGGCAATGGCCGTAAAGTTCTGATTAAGGTTGTTTTCGTTGGCCTTTACCGTCTCGCTGTAAAGCTCCGCGTCCTTTATATCCGGCAGCGTCACATAGTAAAGCGCCCGCATATCAAGAGCCATTTATTCCACCCTCCTCCAGGTTTCAAATGAAAGCTCTATGCCGCCGCGCAGAGTGAAGCGGCCTCCCGCCTCGTTGGCGATCCTGAGCGAAAATGTCCTGCCCTCGTTTTTAAGCGGCACCTCCACTACCTCGCTCTCCTCCGTAGGCAGCAGCACCCTTGTGGCAGCCCTTGCGCTGCCCACGCTCACCTCAGCGTTCATGGCTGTGGCGGCGCCCTGGGCGTGGCCCCTGAAGCAGAGGGACCGCATGGCCTTTACTCCGCTCTTGTCGAAAAGATCCGTCTCAGGCGTGCGCCACCAGGCCTCGATGTTCTTGCCGTCGTAGCTTTTGCCGTCGTCGAAGAGGCACACGTAGCGGCCGGAATTGACTATGTACAGCCTTCCGTCCCACGAGGCTATGTCGCCTACGTCAAAGCCGCGGCGCAGCATATAGGTGTGCCGCACAAGGTCGTATTCAATGATGCCGCCGCCCTTGGCGTCGTCGAATGAGTAGTAAAGCTTGCTGCGGGCCGCCGCCCCCTTGGAAAGGGATACGTCGGCGCCTGAAAGCAGCTTCTTTATCCGCCGGGCGTCAGGCATGAGCGCCGCGGATACGCCGTTGAACCTGCATAGGCCTCCCTTGGTCATGAAGTACAGCATGTCCCCGCTCATTACGAGGGAGGTATACGCCGCCGTCTCCACGTCGGAATCTATGCGCTCCACCGTAAAATTCGATGGCTTGTCGCCTATGAGCCGGTAAAGGCTGCGCTTTTTGAATATGAGAAGCTGGTTGGAAAGCGCCGCAAGGCCTACTATGGGGTCGCCGGCGCTGGCGCCTATCTCGGTATGTCCTCCGGAGACGTTGACCGAGCCGGATTCCTCGCCCCAGGATTCTATGGTGCGGCTGCCGCCCGGGAGCTTGGACCAGTAAAGCCTGTTGGGACAGCTGCTGTCCCCGGCCGCGAAGAGTCTGCTTCTATAAGCAGCAAGGTAGCTTACCGGCTTATCCGAAAGCCCGTCGCTGCTGCCGAAGAGCTCTGATTTGGTTCCGTTGTACTTGACTATCTGCTGCTCGCCGCTGGCGATAAGGAGATAATCCGTGGTGTCTATCCGGGCCTCGGTAAAATCCACCCTTCCGCCGGTGAGTCCCCCGGTAAAGGTGTATATGAGCACCCAGACGCCTTCCCTGTAGGCGTATACGCTGCCGCCCGTTACCACTATCACCTGGTCGCCGCTGCCGGAATGGAAAAGGAACATGCGGCGTATGGCCTCCGTGCCGGGAACTGCTGATGTTATGTACCTGGTGTAGCCCTTGGCTACGGTAAGCTCGCCGTCCGCCGTGTCCATGTTGCAGGCGTCAGGGCTGTAGGAGGCCGCCATTCCGTTTTCCCCCATGGACTGATCCAGCCCCATGAACTCGTCTATCCTGTATATCTTGCGGGCCATGGGCTTCACCACCTGTTCACTATGCGCTGGCTGGTTCCGCCGCCCAGATGGGGCCGTATGGCGGCCTTGCCGGCCTCGTACATCTGAAAGTAGATGTTGCCGCCCCGCTGCTGGGAAACGTCCCCCGCAGCCCTCTCGCGGCCCACGACGTAGCTTACCAGCAATCCGTGCATGTATGCGGGTATGTCGGGCTCGTCCGTGCTCGCAAACATCTCCCTTGGCACCGAGCGGTACGTCACCTCAATTTTGCCGGGACCGCCGGAGGTGACTATCACCTCGGAAGCGTCGCCGTCGTAAAAGTCCTCCTCCCGGCCGTCACGCTTTACGCTTAGCACCTTGCGGCAGCCCCTCGACAGCATTGCGGTGGTAAACGTGCCGTCCTTGGTGTCGATAGTCTCTGTGCGCCGGGGCTTATATGTGGCGCAGATGTCCGTCACGCCGTCGTTTGCAAAGCGGGTGAACTTGTCCCGCCATACGTCCAGGCTCTGTGCGTCGTGGCCGCGGTCCAGCTGGGCAAGTGCGGATACGATGATGTCGTTCAGCGTCATACCTGCGCCACCCTTCTGCCAACGCCCCTGTAGGCCTTTACCTCCCGCTCGCCCATCACCGCCACCTGCTCGCTTCTTTGTATAAGCTCCGCAATGGACTTGGGCAGCTCTGTCTCCTCTCCCCGGCGTACCCTGAAGAACCAGCCGTTTATGCCGCCCTCCCAGTAGCCGCTGCCCTCTATGCGCATGCGCACTCGGGGCTGCTTTCTCAGCGTCTCGCCCATGTCGCCCTGTATGGCGTCTATTTCCTTATCGGTTATGTAATTCATTGTCTTTCCTCCTTGGCTCTCTCAGCTTTTCTCTGCTCAAATAAAAAAGGGCCGAAGGTTCCCCCTCGGCCCCCTTGAAAGGGATATGAAACAGTACCTTCGTACTTATTTCCTGATGTTATTTATGCGCTTACGCCGTGCTCAATGCGGATTATCCACAGCTCGTTGAGGATTTTTGCCGCGTATGCCGCTACCTTTGCGCCTACGGTGGCGCGCTGATCCAGAGGATCCGAGGTTCCTGCGCTGCCGTGGGGCTTTATTATGATCTGAAGGGCTCCGCTGCCGCCCACGTCCACTATGCCGTAGGCGTCCCTGCCGAAAATAAGCGTGGAATGCACGTCGGCGCCCGCCTTGGTAGTGCCGTCTATGCTGCCCGCGTCCTCGCTGTATACTATGGCGTCGGCGGTAAGGGTGGCATTGTCGGAAAGGGTGACGGTATTGGTAGCCGCGTCAAAGGAGGCTACGGTATACTCGGCGGTACCTATCTTTATCTTGTTTCCCGCGGTGGAGAGATACGCCGCCTCCGCGTCCTTGGGGCTGTTCTTGAGCACGAAGGTTTTGGATGAGCTGGTAGCGGTCTTCACCTTGTTCAGCACGCTCTGGGAGAACACCTTTGCCTCGGTGGATTCCACGAATACCACGCCGAACAGGCGGCCGATCTCGCCGGAATATATCTGCTCCGCGCAGGAGTACTTGGATACGTCCTGCCAGAGGGAATCGCTCTGAAGGTCATAGGTGGCCTCGGGGGAACAGATGCATATGAAGTGGGGCTTTCTGCCCTCGTCGCCGAAGGGGCGCGCCTTGGCCTTTTTGAGGGTGCGCACCGCCTTGCGTATCTCAGCCACGGTCAGCTTGTCGGCGGCGGTTATCTCGCTGCGGCCGGACTTGCCGTTTGCGTATTGTACGTTGGTGCCGGCGTTCATGGCATCGCGGGTGACCCACTCCACCACGGTGCCCAGCTGCTCTCCCAGCAGCTCCGCGCTCTCGGAGATCACCTGGTCATAGCCGGTCATGTCCAGCAGGTCGGATACCTCCACGTATGCGCCGTACTGGGCCACCTCCACCTCTACGTTGCTCTGGGACAGAGCCTGGCTGGCAGGGGTAACGCCCTCCTGAAGTGCCTCCATGGCGTCGTTTGCGTCAAAGAGGTTCCACTTGCGGAATTCCACCCGCTTGCCGCTGTTCTTGGGAATAGGGCGCTTCTGGCCGTACTTGGCGTGTACAAAGCGGGTCTTGGCGCTTTCCAGCAGCTGGCGGTCGTAAAAGGTCTTGTTGAGTTTAGTGGTTCCTGCGGTGTTTGCGGTAGTGTTGATACTCATTATTTTTCTCCTTCCTTTTTATGGCGTTAAAGCGAAACGCGCCTGCCCTCGCTGGCGGCGCGCATCAGTCTTTCCTTTATGAGGTTGAATTCCCTGGTGGGCATGTTGGCGTAGTCCGTATCTGCGGCGGCGGGGGTATTGCCCTTTATGGGCGAGGGCAGCGCCCTGCGGGCCGCCAGCTTTTCCATCACGTCCATAGCGCCCTTTTCACGCTCCGCCTTGGCGGCGGCGTCTGCGTTGCACTCGGCGGCATAAAGCCTGAGCGCCGCCTTTACCGGCATCTCCAGCAGCATCTTCACGAACCTCTCGTCCTCCAGATAGCTGTCAATTTCGCCCTCTATACCCCCCTCCTGGTAGAGGCGCATGAGGTCGTTTGCAGCTCTGGCGCTGATAGCGGCTATGCCCTTGGGCATTCCGCCCCCGTCCAGCAGCATGCTGAAGGCAGCCCCCTCGTCGAGGCCGGTATCGTCGCACACGCTTTTGATGAGCATGGAGCCTATGATGTAGGCCGGGTCGTTTTCCGCAATGTCCCGGGCCATGTCCAGAATCTCCTCCTCGGTGAGTACGCCGTGCTCCTTTTCCTTTCTGAATATCATTTTTCCTCCTGAAACAAAAAAGCGGCGGTATACCGTCGCTTTTCTCTGCCCCTTTCGGCGGGCCGCCGTATTTTTCATCGCGATGATGCCTGGTGCAGGCAAAAAATAAAAGGAGATGCCGAAGCCTCTCCTTTTTATCCCTTGCCTGTTTTTCCATCGTGTTCATTATACACCCCGCCAATCTTCGCTGTAAAGGACAGCTTCGGGGCATATTTCATGCACCAAAAGTGCAGGCGCTACTCTATGCCCGCTACCTTATAGCCCGCATCGGTCACGGCCTTGGCCAGCGCCTCGTCGGATACGTGGCCGTTCAGGGTCACTGCTGCCGTGCCTGTCTCGTGGCTCACCTCAGCGGTCTCAACTCCCGCCACGGCCTCCAGCGCCTTCTTTACCCTGCCGGAGCAGTGGCCGCACATCATTCCTTCTATCCTTATCGTCCTTTTCATTTTGCCTTTTCCTTTCCTATATGGAGTTTGGGTCACCTGACGGCATGATTATACCTCAAACGGCCCATAAAACAAATATTTCTTTAAAACTTAATGAACATTTCAGCAGATTGTAATACTTTTGTGATGATTTCCGTCTCCCCGCGGGTTATAATAAGCTTGCAAGTGAGAGAAACCCTTTCAAAACCAACAACAAACCGACAATTGCTTTGGACCCCCTTCCAAAGCAATTTTTTTGTGCGTTTTATTGACTATTTACCTCCGCCTTGTTAAAATAACCTTGCCGCGCTAAGCGGGGAGATAGCGGTGCCCTATACCTGCAATCCGCTACAGCAGGGCTGAATCCCCGTTTTGAGGCTCACCCCTGTGGGGCCGCCGCCATCGTGGGGCGTCGATCCCCGGGTCCCGTGCAACTTGCCACTGTGAACCATGTCAGGGCCGGAAGGCAGCAGCATTAAGCGGAAGCGCAGGTGTGCCGCGGGCATGCCCGGGAGTAGCAACCTGATGGCGAAAACGCCCATGGGACGTGACGTCGAGATTCGGGTGCGCGGTATTGCAAAGCCTTCGGGTCAATGACTCGAAGGCTTTGTTAGTTTGCCTGAAAAGTGGCGTTCATCCACTTTTTCCACAGTATCGCTTTTTATAGGGTTTTGTCGTTATTTCCCGTGCGCCTCTATTTCCCGCGCAATATTTGCAAATTGTGCCACCGTAAGCTTTTCTGCGCGTATATTTCCCTCTATGCCGCAAGCTCCAAGCAGCGATTTCAGCCGTTCGTCCGATATTCCTGCAGCCCTGAGGTTGTTTGATAGAGTCTTTCTGCGCATTGCAAATGCCCTGTTCAGCAGCCACTCCAGCTCAAAAAGCTTTTCCGCGCCCTTGGCCGTAAGCTTCAGCACTACCGAGTCCACATCAGGCTGGGGGTAATACATATCCCGGGACAGCTCCATGAGCTTAGTAACCTCATAATAATACCCCGCAAGCACCGTCAGCGGCCCGTATACGCGGTCCCCCGGCCTTGCCGTGAACCGCTCCGCCGCTTCCTTCTGCATCATAAGCGTCATGGCGGGTATGCCGCCGTCCGCGCCTATGGATAAAAACCTCACGCAAAGCGGCGTGGTTATGTAATACGGCAGGTTCGCCGCGATATTCGCCCTGCCGCCGAGGGCCGCTATAAGCCCCGGTATATCCGCCTTTAGCGCGTCTTCGTTGATAAGCTGTACCTCGGGCAGCCTGTCCGCGATTATCTCCGCCATGCGTCTGTCTATCTCTATTGCCGCGACCATCGGGGCGCGCTTTGCCAGCTCCGCAGTCAGCGCGCCCATACCCGGGCCTATCTCTATAACCGGGCAGCGGTTTTCACAAGCAGCCTCGGCAATAGTCCTTGCCGCAGTGTCGCTGGCCAAAAAATTTTGCCCCAGCGCCCTGTTGGGCGTGAGGCCGTATTTTTCAAGTTCACATTTTACTGAAGCTGTGCTCATTATTTATACCAGATAGTCACGTTGTACTTTGTTCCCCAGCGCCTTGCCTCCGATTCCGAGTTGAACCAGAGATCCAGCTGGTTCATAGGCTTTCCGGAAGAGTTGGTATATTTTCTGAACGCGCCGGTATCCCTTGCCGTGCCGTAGCCGTAGCCCCTCACATACAACTGGGTGCCGTATTTGAAGTAATATGTGTTCACGGCTATGGTGCCCAGCTTGGGCGTCGTGCCGGTAGCTGTGCGGGTACCTGTGCAATAGGCGGTTATCTTGTCCACCTTCATGCTCTTCCAGCCGTTTACGCCGTCCTTCGGGGCTTCCTTCCAGCGTCTGGTCTCTCCCTTGAAGTTGGTCTGGTAGCGTATCTTGGTGCCGACGCGGATTATCTCGTCCACGGCCTTTTCGGTGATTATCTGGTCTACGACCTCCCGGGATACCTCCACGCCGTCCTTTACGGTTATGCGTTGGGTTATCTGCTTTTTGCCGTCCTTGCCCTCTACCTCCACCTTCTTGAAGCTCTCGTATTCCCTGTCGTCCTTTTTGATTATCTCGTCGTAGTCAAGGGTCTTGTAGGATACCTTGTATGTAACGTCCACGGCGGTGTGGCTTATCTTCATGCCGGGCTCAAGATCCCGGAAGGTGAGTTCCGATATCTCGTCTCCTGATTTTACAGTGACTCCCGCCTTGTCCAGCGCGTCGCCCACCGTGCCGGAGCTGAGGTACATCACCTCGGTATTGCCGCCGGACTGCACCGCTATGGGGTATGCCCTGGTTATCTCTATGGTTTCGCCGTCGGTAAGCTCCGCGTCCTTCGCTACCGACAGTGTGTCGTTCTCGTCCAGCTTCGCGCCTATTGCCGTGAGGAACTCGCCGGCCTTGGTCCTCCACGTAAGGTATTGGTGAGTGCGGCCGCCGTCCTTCAAATATATATTAAGCCGTCCGTCCGAGAACATGAGCGCCCATGCGAAAAAGGCCCCCGCTGCCAATACCGCGGCAATAAGGCCGATATTTGCCCAGCCGAAGCCGGGGCGGCTCGCGCTTCTCGCCCTGCGCTGCTGCGTGCCCTTCCTGCGCCCCGAAAACAGTGCCGATATGGATTTTTTCTTTTTCCGTCGAACCATGGCGTTCCCTTTCACTTAGTTTATTTTATCAATACATCTCGATGCTGTCAAATTTACCTGTGTAAACTTTTATTGTCAGCCGTTTACATATGATTATCCCCAAGCTATAATTTTGTTATAATCAATTATTTATTCAACATGGGAGCGAAAGAGAAGCAGGGTTGAAAAGAGCTTTAAGCATAATTCTGATATGGGCCAGCTGCCTTTGCCTGCTGCCGGGCTGTACCGGCTCAAGCGGCAAGCAGGTGTGTCTTGATTTTTTGTCTAAAATATCCTCCGGCGACTATGAGGGGGCATACAGCCTTCTGGACGGCGCCGTAACCTTCATTCCTGACGAGACTGCCGGCGTGGACCCTTCCAAGCCCATAGACCCCAATGAAAAGCCTGACTATGTGGCTTTGGCCAAGCTTGAGCCCAACCGCGAATCAGAAGGGCTCATAAGCAAAAATCAGTTTATCGCCAAATACATGAACATATTCGATGCGCTGGAGATAACCTCCGTACTGTACGATAATATCCAAGTCAACGAGGGCGAGGTATTCACCATAGTCAACTTCACCGCTACATATTCCTCTCCCCTTTTGGGCGACGTATCCGGCGAGCATCGCATGGTAGCCATAAAATCCCGCAACAGGTGGTTCATAGAGTGGTCGCCGAATCTCATATTTCCCGAGATGGAATGGGGCGATACAGTCCGCGTGGCCCGCATAAGCGCAAAGCGGGGCGAGATAATGGCCGACGGGCAGGTATTGGCCACCACTGAAGGAAAAATATCCGTCTATGCCATGCCGGACAGGCTGAACGACACCAATCGCGACTACTTCTACAACAAGTGCTCCTCCCTCCTCGGCATGACCAGGGAGGCCATAGACAAAAAGCTGAGTAAGGCCTACGATGGCGTTGCCGTGCTCAAGCAGTTCTATCAGGGCGAGTTCCCAGAATACCTTGAAACTCAGCTTCTCGAAATAGAAGGCATAGGCATAGATTACGGCAACTACGGCTCGGTGCGCTCTTATCCCGAAAATGACATGCTGGCCCATACATTAGGCTATGTAGGCATAGTCAGCGCCGGCAGCGATGAAGAGCTGGAGGCTAAGCTCAAGGAGCTGAACGAGGGCCGGGATGCCGAGAACGGCCTGTATACCTCGGATTCCTACGTTGGCCGCAACGGTTTGGAGGCCAAATACGAAAAAGAGCTGAGAGGCAATGACGGCTACCATATATACATTTGCACCTCTCAGGGCACCAACCGCCGCACACTGTACACCAAGCCCGCCGAGGACGGACTGGACCTTCAGCTCACGATTGACTACAAGCTGCAAAAACGGCTGGACTTCGTGCTGGACAGCGTGCTTTTCGGTGAGACTACCGCAGGCGCGGTAGTGGTCATGAACCCCAAGACCGGCGCCATAGAGGCAATGTCCTCCTGGCCGGGTTACGACCTGAACGCCTTTGCCAAGGGCATAAGCTCCGCAGACTACGCGGAGCTGTTGAGCAAGGCCAACAAGCCTCTTTATAACCGTCTTACTCAGGGCCTTTACCCTCCCGGCTCGGTATTGAAGGCGTTTACCGCCGTAGCGGCGCTGCAAAGCGGCACGTTGGATGAAAACTACGTCTTCACCGGCGAGATCGTGGATGACTACTGGCTGCCTACCGACTATGGCACCTGGCTCGGCAGCAAAATAAAGCGCACTCAGGTCAAGTATGGCCGTCTGAGTCCCCTCAACATGCGCAGCGCCATAGTGCATTCCGATAACATTTACTTTGCCAACGCCGCGCTGCTCATGGGCTGGGACAACTATACCAGCTACATGAAGAGCATAGGCTTTGGCGATACCATGCCCTTTGATCTGAACGTGGCCCAATCGCAGCTGTACAACGACGATACCGAGCTTACCCTCATGCTTCTTGCGGACAGCGGCTACGGCCAGGGCGAAATACTGACTACCCCCCTGCAGATGGCCACAATGTTCTGCGCCTTTGCCAACGGCGGCAATATAATGCAGCCCTATATAGTGGACGGCCTGTATGAAACCGAGGGCATAAAATACAACAACGTCTCCAGGGCCAGCCCCAAAGTATGGAAGAGCGGCGTAATAGAGCAGCATTCGTTGGATATTATTGTTCCGTATCTTAAGGACGTGGTTGACCACAACCTCAACGGCACCGGCCGTTCCCTGAAGGTGACCTCCGTCACCGTGGCCGCAAAGACCGGTACTGCCGAAATAGGCAACGACAAGAGCCGCCAGATATCCTGGTTTGCCGGCTTCCGCTGCGATACGGAGGACAAGGACGCGCGCCTGGTGCTGGTCATGCTGGAGGTGCCCACCACCGACGAATACGCCTCTTTAAAGTTCGATATTGCCCGCGAGATGCTCAAAATGAGCGCTTCGCGATAAAGGAGGAGCGCATAATGACTCATCAGCAGCTCTGGAGCGAATACGTAAAATCTGCGGGCATAGACCCTGCCACGCCCTACGACCCATGGCAATATGGGGGCAGCGATCCGGACGGACTGCTCCGTCTCACCTTAGATGGCGTAAAGACCGCAACGGCGTCGGTTTACGACATATACGCAATAGACAACAGCCCGCTGCCACAGAATGGCTGCTACAGCGTTATTCTGGACTCTGAGGACAATGCCCGCTGCGTGATACGAACCGTAAGCGTCACCGTCTGCCCCTTCAACGAAGTCACCGACCGTCAGGCCTATCTGAAGGGCGAAGGCGACCGCAGCCTTGCATACTGGCGCGCAGCCCATCAGGAGTGTTTTACCCGGGAACTCAGGGAAGATTACAGAATGGAGTTCAAGTCGGATATGCTTATCGTTTGCGAGGAATTTGAGGTAACCTATAGAGTATAAGTAAATCCAAATAAAAAGGGCGCTTAGGGGCGGTGTTCATAAGACAGTTAACAGTCACAGTAGTTTGCACTGCTGTGGCTGTTATTGTATTTCATCCTGTTATGTGATAGTATGAAGTCAAACAGACCTGCAAATCGGAATTTTACGCAGAGTTGGAGGCAGTATGAGAACAAAAAATATAGCTACAACACTTGCCATATTGGCAGCGGCACTATATGCAATCAATGTGCCTATTTCTAAGTTGCTTATGGAACATATAAGTGCAACCATGATGGCGGGATTGTTATATTTTGGTGCAGGAACTGGGATGCTTATTTATGTGGTCATAACGAAGGCAGTAGGAAAAGAGAATAAAAAGGAATCCCTTACAAGAAAAGAACTTCCATATACAATCGCAATGGTGATACTTTATATAATTGCACCTATTTTACTGATGATGGGTATTACAAACACGAATTCTGCGAATGTGTCACTTCTTAATAATTTTGAAATTGTTGCTACATCATTGATTGCTTTGATTATTTTCAAAGAAGTAATATCGCAAATTGCAAGTGCAAGTTGGACACCTGCACGGTAGAAATCAGTTAATCAGAGCATCGGTCAGGATGGAAGCCTCTGGCTTCCGTTCTGGGCGATGCTGCCGCAGCCGGAGGCTGCGTAAACAGAGTCGAGGAACTCATCAAACAGTTCCTCCGGGGTGCGGTAGCCAAGCTTCTTGCGAGGCCGTCCGTTCAGCTCATCAGCAGCAGACAAAATGTGCTCTGGAGAGAAGGATTCAATGGAGGCACCCTTGGGCACGAAGGCTCGGAACAGCCCATTGTGACGCTCGTTTTGGGGACGTTCCCACGAAGTATAGGGATGTGCAAAGTAGACTGCACTGCCCCAGTTCTCGACCAGACTGAACGTAGAGAACTCCGAGCCGTTGTCCACGGTAATGGTCTTGAAGACCTGTGAGAACTTGTCTCCGAATTCCTCCCTGAGCGATTGCATGGCGTTCAGAACGGAGTCTGCATCCTTGCCGGGAATCTGGATGGCAATATAGTTCTCCGTTTTCTTCTCCAACAGGGAGAGGACAACAGCATCTTTGCCGGCCCTCTTGCCGACCACGGTGTCACCTTCCCAATGACCTTCCTCGATGCGCAGAGCTGCAATCTCAGGTCTCTGGGAGATGTCCGTGCCGAAGCTCTTCTTGTGTTCACGGGGCTTGGAATCCTTGTGCTGCTTGCGTTTCATGGCTTCGGGTAGTTCCGTCACAGACAAGTCAAGGTTGCCTGCCCAGACCTCATTGTAAAGAGTGCGGGTGCAGACCATCTCATCTGCTGGAAACAGCCCATGCAGACGGGCATAGCCAACGCAGGAATCCAGAGACCACTTGTGTTCCTTGAACTGCTTGACTACCCAACGAAGGAAGTGG
>OIZL01001117.1_pt1 | contig 15904 bp, 17 predicted proteins | sample 1588541 | NCBI WGS metagenome assembly OIZL01 (sample SAMN03283285) | human gut metagenome | biome: human-associated habitat; material: feces | host: Homo sapiens | place: Peru | collected 2012 | reverse complement strand
TCATTCGGAAACTCAAATCGGCGAGAAGAAAAGTGTGGCAAAGCCACTTTTCTTGCAATGGCAAAAAGGGTAGGCACAAGATCTACCCACTACATAAAAGTAATTAATGTAACGTGTAGGGGGCAGATTTTATGCCTTCCCAAAAGAAAAATTGGAAATTTTTCTTATTTGTTTTTGAAAAGGAGTTGAAAAATATGGAAGAAGATAATAAAGAGCTTGTAAAAGAAGCAGTTTCTGAAAAAGAAACAGGAATAAAAATAGCTGATGATGTTATTGCTATTATTGCTGGAAAAGCTGCATCTGAAATTGAAGGCGTGTATTCAATGTCAGGTGGTTTTGCAGGAGGAATATCAGAAGTTTTTGGAAAGAAAAACTTTACTAGAGGAATAAAAGTTGATAATAGCGGAGAAAAATTAAAAATAGATGTAAATATAATAGTTGAATACGGTGCTAGAATACCAGATGTTGCATATCAAATTCAAAATAAGGTCAAGAAATCTGTAGAAAGTATGACTGGAATTGGTGTTGAAGAAGTAAATGTGCATATTCAAGGTGTAAATACAGAAACAACAAAAAAAGAACAAAATAAAGAAGAAGTAAAAGAAAATTTAAAAGAACAAGTAAATGAAGAAAAAGTGGAGGAATAAAAAAATGAAAATTTTAGAAAAAATATCTTTAACAGTATTTTCAATGATTATATTAATGTTAAGTTTAATATTAAGTTTAATGCTATTTAATTGGCTAGAGGTAAATTATATTTACTATTTCTTGAAATTTTTAGTTGCTACACCTATTGCAACAAATATTTCTTTAGGAATTGCAATTGTTTTAATGCTTTTAGCTATAAAATGTATATTTTTTCCATCATATGCTAAAGAAAAAAATGAAAGAGCAGATGGAATTTTGCTAGAAAACGAAACTGGAAAACTACTTATATCAGTTGAAACAATAGAGAATTTAGTAAAAGGTGTGGTTAATGGTTTTCCAAGTATAAAAAATTGTAATTGCAGAGTTAAATTGGACAAGCAAGTTAATAATATTGCAATAGACTTAAATATAGTTGTTACATCAGAAACTGTTATAAAAGATTTATCAGTAAATTTACAAAATAAAATAAAAGAAGTTATAAAAAATACAACAGAAATTGATACAAAAGCAATAAACATAAAAGTTAAAAATATAGAACAACCTAAAGCAACAACTAATGAAATAGGAGGATAACATTATGGATGGTTTTAAAAATTTTTTACAAGAATATTATGGGGCTATAATTGGAGCTTTAATTGCAATAATAATATTATGTACAGGACTATATAGACTTATAATTGGAATAATATTAATTGGAATTGGAATTTATGTTGGAAATTATATACAAAAGAATAAATATGAAGTAAAAGAAAAAATAAAAAATTTTGTTGATAAGATTTAAAATATGTGGAGGAAAAAATGAAAAGATCTGCAGCAAGAGAAGATACATTTAAACTATTGTATAGTTTAGAAGTACAGAAAGATAATAATATAGAAGAACAAATAGATTTGTATTTCGAAAATGAAAATATTATAGATGAGGATACTAAAAAATTTATTAAGTCTATAGTATTAGGTATAGAAGAAAATTTAAGTAGTATTGAAAATAGTATTGCTACTAATCTAAAAAAAGATTGGAAGCTTGATAGAATTTCTAAAGTAGATTTAGTTTTATTAAAACTTGCAGTATATGAAATATTATATACTGATGTTCCGTACAAAGTTGCCACAAATGAGGCAATAGAACTATCAAAAAAATATGGAGACGAAACATCTCCAAATTTTATAAATGGAATTTTAGCAAGTATTATTAAAGAAAGTGGAAAAGCTAATGATTAGACCAAATCCAATAACTGTTTCAGATTTGAATAATTATATTAAAAATAAAATTGGAAATGATGAATTTTTAAATAATGTATATATTAAAGGTGAAATATCTAATTTTAAACATCATTATACTGGACACATGTATTTTACATTAAAAGACAAGAATTCTTTAATAAAATGCATTATGTTTAAAACATATACAACGAATTTAACTTTCATTCCTAAAGACGGAATGAAAGTTTTGATACTTGGTACAGTATCTGTGTTTGAAAGAGATGGAGTTTATCAAATATATTGTAAAGCAATGGAAGAAGACGGAATAGGAGACTTATATATAAAATACGAAGAATTAAAGAAAAAACTTGAAGAAGAAGGACTATTCGATAAAAAGTATAAAAAAAGTATTCCATTTATGCCCAAAATCGTTGGTGTTTTAACCTCTCAAACTGGATCTGTAATTAAAGATATAATAAACGTAAGTACTAGAAGGAATCCTAATGTATACATACGTCTTTTACCAGTACCTGTTCAGGGAGAAGGAGCAGCAGCTAAAATTGCAGATGCAATAAAATTAATGAACGATAAAAAACTTGCAGATGTTATAATACTTGCAAGAGGTGGTGGATCATTAGAGGATTTGTGGCCTTTTAACGAAGAAATTGTTGCAAGAGCAATATTTAAATCTGAGCTTCCAGTAATTTCTGCGGTAGGGCATGAAACCGATTTTTCAATTTCAGATTTTGTTGCAGATTTAAGGGCACCTACACCTTCAGCAGCTGCAGAACTTGCTGTAGCGAATGTTTATGATGTTAAAGAAAATTTAAATAAGTACAATAATAGATTTGCAGTTGCTCTAAATAAAAAATTAGAATTATCAAAACTTAAGTATGAGAAAGTTCTATCTTTAAAGGTCTTAAAAGAACCATTGCTAAGAATACAGGATGAATATATTAAGCTAGATAATAATATAAAATTGCTATATGATAAAACAATGGAAAAATATAAAGAGGCAAATAATAAATTTATTAACATGGTATCAAAGCTTGACTCACTTGGACCATTAAAAACACTTACGAGAGGCTATAGTATAGTACAAAAAAATAACAAAATAATAAAAAGTGTAAATGAATTGAAAAAAGGTGATAAAGTTGATATTAGACTTTTAGATGGAAACGTATCAGCTATAATAGATAAATAAAAATAGGGAGAGTATAAAATGAAAGAAAAAAGTTTTGAAGAAATGATGCAGGCATTAGAAAATATTTCTTCTGAATTAGAAAGTGGCAAATTAACTCTAGATGAATCTGTAAAAAAATTTGAAGAAGGAATGGAAATATCTAAAGAATGTTCTAAAATATTAGAAAATGCTGAGAAGAGAATTACAATATTAACTAAAAAAGATAATGATGAAATAAAAGAAGATGAATTTGAAAACGATTAAGTATAAATTTATAAAAGAGGGATGAGAATGCAAAACAACTTTTTAATGTTTGTGACAAATAAATATATATATGTTCCACTTATGTTATGGTTTGTAATCCAGTTATATAAGTTAATATATGATTTATGTACAACAAAAAAATTTAATTTTAAAAGAATAATGGGAGCAGGGGGAATGCCTAGTTCACACTCTGCAGTTGTAACTTCACTTGCAACACTTGTTGGAAAATATAATGGAGTAGATAGTGCTATTTTTGCAATAGCATTAATAATGGCATGTGTTGTGATGTATGATGCCTGTGGAGTTAGAAGAGCTGCTGGAAAACAAGCCAAAGTTTTAAATGAAATAGTAAATACACCAGGATTAAGCAATATAGAGGTTCAAGGAAAACTACAAGAAGCATTAGGGCATACTCCAACGCAAGTGTTTGTTGGAGCTATAATAGGAATAATAGCAGGTTTAATATTTTAGGATTATTTATAAAAATTTTAAATATATGGAGGTGTTTTTAATGTCAGATATTGAAATCGCAAGAAACTCTAAACTAGAAATGATTAATGAAGTGGCAAAAAATGTTGGAATATCAGATGAAGATTTAGAACTTTATGGAAAATATAAAGCTAAGATTTCAAATGATGTATACGAAAAAATAAAAGATAAAAAAGACGGAAAACTTATTTTGGTAACAGCAATAAATCCTACTCCGTTAGGAGAAGGAAAAACAACAATTTCCATTGGTTTAGCTGATGGATTAAGAAAAATTGGTAAGAGTTCAATATTAGCATTAAGAGAACCATCTTTAGGGCCTGTATTTGGAATGAAAGGTGGCGCTACAGGTGGTGGAAAATCTCAAATAGCACCTATGGAAGATATAAATTTGCACTTTACAGGAGACATTCATGCAATAACTACTGCAAATAATTTATTATCTGCAATGATAGATAATCATATATATTTTGGCAATGAATTAAAGATAAAAGAAGTAATATGGAAACGTTGTTTAGATTTAAATGATAGGCAATTAAGAGTAGTAAATACTGGTTTATCTGAAGAAAAAAATGTTGTGCCAAGAATAGATGGATTTAATATAACAGTTGCATCTGAAATTATGGCAATTTTATGTTTAGCTAAAGATATAAAAGATTTAAAAAGACGACTTGGAAATATTATAATTGGATATAATGAAGAAGATAAACCTGTAACTGCAAGAGACTTAAAAGCGGATGGAAGTATGACAGTTTTATTGAAAGACGCAATAAAGCCTAATTTAGTTCAAACATTAGAACATACGCCAGCTATTATTCATGGTGGACCATTTGCTAATATTGCGCATGGATGCAATAGCATTATTGCCACAAAACTAGCATTGAAACTTGCTGATTATACAGTTACAGAGGCAGGATTTGGAGCAGATTTGGGTGCAGAAAAATTCTTGGATATTAAATGCAAAACAGCTAATATCAAACCAGATGTTGTTGTTTGCGTAGCAACTTTAAAAGCATTAAAATATCATGGCGGTGCAAGTAAGGATTCTGTAAATATAGAAAACCTTGAGGCATTAAATAGAGGAATGAAAAACTTATTAAAACATATTGAAAACTTGCATATTTTGTATGGATTAAACGTAATAGTTGCAATAAATAAATATGTAACAGATTCTAAAAATGAAATTGATTTTCTTCAAAATAAATTACAAGAAAAAAATATAGAACTAAGTTTAGTTGAGAGTTGGGAACATGGTGGAGATGGAGCAAAAGACTTAGCAACTAAGGTAGTTCGGACTAGCTAATAAAGAAACAAAGTTAAATAAAATATATGAACTTGAAGACTCAATAGAAGAAAAAATAGAGGCAGTTTCTAAAAAAGTTTATGGAGCTGAAGGAATTGAAATATCTAAAGAAGCACAAAAGCAAATAGACTTTATAAAACAAATTGGTTACAATAACTTACCTGTATGTATAGCAAAAACACAGTACTCATTTTCAGATGATGCAAAAAACCTAGAATGCTTAGAACCATTTAAAATACATATAAAAGAAGTTATATTGGATGCTGGAGCAGAGTTTATTGTTGTAATAACAGGAAAGATATTTACAATGCCAGGACTTCCTAAAAAGCCTGCAGCAGAAAATATAGATATTGATAAAGATGGAAATATAATAGGAATTTTTTAAAAAAATCATAAAATCACTTTTTTTGGAAAAAATATAACAAAACGATGTATAAATAAATTTCAAAAAAGGTGGTTTTTTATGTTATATAAAGAAAAAATAAAAAATGTTTTAGTTATATTAACAATTTCTTTAATTGTAATTTTTGTTTTATATAGTGTGTTTATTAAAAATAGTGCTATTTTTGCATTATCAAAATATGGCTCAAGAGGTAATGAGGTTACACAAATTCAAACAAAACTAAAAAGATGGGGATACTATAAAGGTTCGGTAGATGGAATTTATGGAAGTAAAACAGTTAGTGCAGTTAAATCATTTCAAAGAAAAAATGGCCTAACTGCAGATGGAATTGCAGGGGCTAAAACTCTTGCAGCAATGGGAATAACATCTTCTAGTAATTCAGGCTCAAGCAGTTCTTCTAATAGCTCAAATTTGAATTTGCTTGCTAGACTTGTTCATGGTGAAGCAAGAGGAGAACCATATTCAGGACAAGTTGCTGTTGCAGCAGTTGTTTTGAATAGAGTTAAAAGTTCTAAATTTCCTAATACTGTCGCAGGTGTTATATATCAGGCTGGAGCGTTCGATGTTGTAAGTGATGGACAAATTAATATGTCTCCAGATTCTACATCAATAAAAGCTGCACAAGACGCAATAAATGGATGGGACCCATCTTATGGTGCAATATATTACTTTAACCCTAACACAGCAACAAGTAAATGGATATGGTCTAGACCATTAACAGTAGTAATAGGAAATCACAGATTTTGTAAATAAGAAAAGTTGGCTTCGCAAATATGCACTGCCTAAGGTAACTTAACCTTGTTATATACGTAAAAATCTTGATTTTTCTTATTTGTTATTTAACTCAACTACCGTAACACCCATTTCACCTTCTCCAAAGGTTCCAAGTCTAAAACTTTTTACATGTGGATTTTTCTTTAAATAGGTATGGATTCCTTGCCTTAGTTTTCCAGTGCCTTTTCCATGTACAATTCTTACCTTATCCAAACTACTTAAAAAACAGTCATCTAGGTATTTATCAACAATTGGAATGGCTTCATCAACATTTAATCCAATAACATTTATTTCATTAGAAATATTTTTTTGGCTTAGATGAGAAACAGAAGAGGAAGACTTTAATTCTTTTTTTGAAGGAGTAGAATAATCAATATCTAAATTATTAATATCAATATTTAGCTTTGTATTTCCAACTTGTATTTGTACTTTGTTGTTTTTAACTTGGCTAACAACTATACCTTTTTGATTTAATGAATTTATTATAACTTTAGTTCCCTTTGGTAAATCACCTTGCAAAAGTTTGCTAGAGATATTTTTTTCTTCTTCAAATTTATTTACTTCTCTTATTGAATTATTTAATTCATTTCTTAAATTGTTTAAATTTTTTACTGAGTCATTATCTGAAATTGAAACTTCATTCATTTTTCGTATAATACTTGTTGCTTCATCTTTAGCTTTTAATAATATATCACGTGCTTCTATTTTAGCATTTTCAATTATTTCTCTTTCTTTTTCTTTGACAGATGAATTATCCTTTTGAAGTTCTATTTTCAACTTTTCGATTTCTTTTGAGTTTTTTTCTATTGTATTTTTTTCTTGTTCTATTTCTTTTTTACTATCATATATACTTTTTAAAATATCTTCAATTTTTATATCGTTTGAATCTATAAGCAAGTTAGCTCTTTCTAAAATTTTATTATTTAATCCCAATTTTTTAGATATAGCAAATGCATTACTTTTTCCTGGTATACCTAAAATAATATTATATGTGGGTTTTAAATTCTCAACATCAAATTCTGCACTTGCATTAATGTAACCATCATGAGTTAAAGCATAGTTCTTAATTTCTTGATAATGAGTGGTAGATATTAATAGACTTCCTAAGTTGTGAAAAAATTCTAATATACTTACAGCTAAACAACTTCCTTCTATTGGGTCTGTGCCTGACCCAAGTTCATCAACTAATATTAAACTTTGACAAGTTGCACTATTGGTTATATTTATAATCTTTTTCATATGAGAAGAAAAAGTACTTAGTGATTCTTGAATACTTTGTTCATCTCCAATGTCAGCAAAAATATTATCAAACACGTAAATACTGCTATTTTCATTAGCAGGAATTAAAAGTCCACTATATGCCATTAAATGTATAAGTCCAACAGTTTTCAAAGTAACAGTTTTACCACCTGTATTAGGACCAGTAATTACAAGAGTTGTATAATTTTTCCCAAGAGAAATATTAATAGGTACAACTTTTTCTTTATCAATTAAGGGATGTTTTGCTTTAATTAAATTAAATTCTTTTTTATTGTTAATTGTAGGAAGAATTCCATCAATATCTTTAGCATATTTAGCCTTAGCAAAGATAAAATCTATTATTCCAAGTAATCTTACATTGTTATTTAATTCATTTGTAAAAGCAGAAAAACTATTAGAAAGTATAGACAAAATTTTTTCAATTTCTATATTTTCCTTGATTTTCAAAGTATTAATTTCATTGTTCATATCAAACACAGATGTTGGCTCTATAAAAACAGTTGAACCACTTGAAGAAATATCGTGAACGAAACCTGAAATACTATTTCTGTACTCATCTTTAACTGGAATTACATATCTATTATCTCGCATAGTTATAATTGGTTCCATTAAATATTTAGAATATGTATTCGAATGAACAAAGTGGTTTAATTTATCTTTAATATTTTGTTCTAGAATCTTTTTTTGTTTTCGAATAGAAAATAAAGTATTAGAGGCTTTATCATCTATAGTATATTCATCAATGATTTTAGAAAAAATTTCTTTTTCCAATTCTATGTTTATATATAGATTATTAAAATATGGTTGCAATATATTAAAGTCATAGTATATATTTTTAGAAACATCATCAAAAAAATTTTTTAATTGTCTAGACATTTTTAGAACTTCAGCCAAATCAAGCAGTTCTTTTGCAGATAAAATGTTATTACTAGAAAGTTTCTTTAAATGAATTGAAATGTCATTAAATTCTCCAATAGGTGGAACTCCATATTTATTAATCATATCCAAAGCTTGACTAGTCTGAAGACCTAAATTGGTTACTTCTATAACATCAAAACTTGGTTTTAGATTTAGTGCCATTTTCTTTCCAAGAAATGTTTTTGTATATTCACTTAATATTTCTAAAACTTTATTATATTCTAATATTTCAAAACAATTTGTACTCATTTTAAACTCCTTTAATATAACTATTATACAATGGTTTAAGCATAATATCAACAAAAAATTGATTCATTAAAAGAGGTTGTGTAGAAAAATGGGTAAGCACAAATATGATTATATAGGAAATATGAATTTTAAAAAATGTAGGGGGCAGGTCTTGTGCCTGCCCAAAAGCATTATTTTAAACCATTAACTAATAAATCTTTTTAACAAAAAAATATTTACCTATTTAAATTAATTTAAAATAGTGATATAATTTTAAATATTATAATAAAAATTAGAGAGGTTTGAATTTATGTTTGAATATGGTTATAATAAAAAATATTTATATATATTATTAGCTGTTTTGGTTCTTTTAAATATAAGATCTTTAACTGCTGAACACTTATTAAGTTTAGTGCTTACACTTCCTGCAGTTATAATTGCGATAACGTTTCACGAATATGCTCACGCATTTGCTGCAGATAAGTTAGGAGATGATACTCCTAGAATACAAGGAAGACTTAACCTAAATCCTATAAGCCATATAGATCCATTTGGATTTGTAATGTTAATGTTTGCGGGCATTGGTTGGGGTAAACCAGTAGAAATAAATCCAAGAAATTTTAATAGAAATGTATCAATGGAAAAAGGGGAAGCAATAGTCTCAATGGCTGGACCTCTTATGAATTTTATATTAGCAATAATTTCAGGTCTAGCGCTTGGGGCACTTTATACGTTTGCAGGTCTAAGTTTTATAAGTAGTACAGTTGGAAGTATTATATATATTTTGCTACAAGAATTAGTTGTAATTAATATTGGCTTAGGAGTATTTAACTTATTACCGTTCCCACCATTAGATGGTTCTAAAATATTTATAAACTTTATGCCATATAATGTTCAAAGATGGCTAAGAGAACATAGTCAAATATTTTATATAATATTTTTAATTTTGTGGATTTCAGATTTAGCTAGCATAATAATATCACCAATAATAAGTGCACTATATAGAGGGCTAATGGAAGGAATACTTGCAATATTTAGATTGTTTTAAGAAAACTGTAAAGGAATAATGAAAAATGAAAGACATATATATATTAGGAATTGAATCAAGTTGTGATGAAACTTCTGTATCTATTGTAAAAAATGGTAGAGAAGTTCTTTCTAATGTTATAAATTCACAAGTACCAATACATGAAAAGTTTGGTGGAGTGGTTCCAGAGATTGCATCTAGAAATCATACAGAAGCAATATCATCAGTTACAAAAAAAGCTTTAAAGGATGCAAATCTTAATTTTGAAAACATAGATGCAATAAGTGTTACATATGGACCAGGCTTAGTAGGTGCACTTCTTGTAGGTGTTTCTTATGCTAAAGCATTAAGCTATGCTTTAAATAAACCATTAGTCCCTGTAAATCATTTGCAAGGACATATTGCCGCAAACTATATTACATATAAAAATTTAAAACCACCATTTTTGTGTTTATTAATATCTGGTGGAAATACGCATCTAGTCCATATAAAGGATTATACAAGTTTTGAAATAGTTGGATCTACAAGAGATGATGCCATAGGAGAGGCTTATGATAAAGTTGCTAGAGTAATTGGACTTGACTATCCAGGTGGACCTAAAATAGATTTGCTAGCTAAAGATGGGACAGCTAATATTGATTTGCCTAAAACTCATTTTGAAAATTTAGATTTTAGTTTTAGTGGAATAAAAACAGCGGTGCTTAATTTACATCATAAAAACCCTAATATAAATAAAGCTGACTTATGTGCTAGTTTCGAAAAAGCAACGACAGATATTTTATTAGAAAATACATTAAAAGCACTAAAATATATTAATACAAATAGTAAAAATAAAGTAGACAAGCTTGTTTTGGCTGGCGGGGTTTCTGCTAATTCATATATAAGAAAACAATTTGAAAAATTAGCTCAAAGTAATGAGTTAGAAGTGTATTTCCCAGAACTAAAACTATGTACAGACAATGCTGCTATGATAGCAGCAGCAGGCTATTATAATTTTATAAAAGGAGATAGGGCACAATTAGACTTAAATGCTGTACCTAATTTAAAATTATAAAAGAAAGGAATAAATATGGCAATTTATGCAATAGCAGATTTACATTTATCTTTAAATACAGACAAACCGATGGATGTTTTTGGCCCAAACTGGGAGAATCATTATAAAAAAATTGAAAAAAATTGGAGAGAAACAGTAACAGAAGATGATACTGTTTTAATTCCTGGAGATTTCTCTTGGGAAACTTATTTAGAAAATACATATAAAGATTTTGAATTTTTAAATAATTTACCTGGAAGAAAAATACTATTAAAAGGAAACCATGATTATTGGTGGACAACTCTAACTAGTATTCGAAATTATTTAAAAACAAATGGATTTGATACAATTGATATTTTATACAATAACAGCTATGAAGTAGAAAAATTCGTAATTGCAGGAGCTAGAGGGTGGGATTACACAAAAGAAAATGATAGAAAAATAATTGAAAGAGAAATAAATAGACTAGAATTATCCCTAAAAGATGCAATCTCAAAATCTAATAATCCAATTATAGTGTGTATGCATTATCCTCCAATTAGTTCAAAGAATACAAATAACGAATTTGAAAGAAAAATATTATATATATTAAAAGAATATAACGTAAAAATGTGCTTGTATGGTCATCTTCACGGAACATCGCACTGTAAAGCTATAAATGGTAAAGTTGAAGGAATACAATTTGAACTTGTAAGTAGTGACTTTCTAAATTTCAAACTTATAAAAATTGCATAAATTTTTTTAATATGGTATAATACTTAATGTTTTACGACATTATATAGAGGTGAAAAAATGAAAATAACTAATATAAAAGTACCTAATTTTAAATTTCCTAAAATTAAAATGGAAGGTATTGAAGAAATTCCAGAAGTAAAAATTGATTATGATAAACTAAAAGATGGAGAAATAAAAAAAGACAAAAAACAATATAAACCAACTTCGTATAAAACCGTAAAAGAAATATTTGAAGAAAGTATAAACAAGTATTCAGATAAAGAGTTTATATTGGAAAAATTTAATCCTAAAGGCGAGTTTGAAAATATATCATATAAACAATTTGGAGAAGATGTTATTGCTTTAGGAACGGCATTAACTAACAAATATAATTTGAGTGGGGAAAAGATTGTCATAATAGGAGAAAATACATATTATTGGTATGTTTCATATATGACAGCACTATGTGGTGCTGGAATTGCAGTTCCAGTAGATAAAGAATTACCACCAAATGAACTAGAAAATGTAATAAATCGTTCAAAGGCAACAGTTGTAATCTATTCAACAAAGAAAAAAGATATAATAAAAAAAGTTGAAAATAATCTTCCTGGAGTAAAATATTTTGTTCAAATGAATTCAGATGAAAAATTATTTGGAAGAGAAATTGGAATTAATACAATTATTACTGAGGGAAAGAAACTTGTAAATTCTGGAGATGATTCTTTTATGAAAATAAAAATTGATCCAGAAGAATTTAAAGTGTTAATTTTCACATCGGGAACTACATCAGCAGCTAAGGGAGTTATGATATGTAACCGAAATCTAGCAGAAAATATAAATGCTATATCTGCATATGTTAAATTAGCTCCTAAAGACAGATTTTTTTCTGTGCTTCCACTTCATCATACATATGAATCAACTATTGGATTTTTATTACCAATGGCTGTTGGAGCATCAATTGCAGTATGTCAAGGTTTAAAATATATTGTTCCGAATTTAAAAGAAACAAAGCCGACAGCTTTATTAGCAGTTCCACTTTTAATAGAAAACTTATATAAAAAAATAAATCAAAGCATAGAAAAAGGTGGAAAAGCAGGTTTAGTAAATTCAATGATGCATGTTACAAATGCACTAAAAACTGTTGGAATTGATATAAAGAAAAAAGTATTTTCAGAGATATACGAAAATTTAGGTGGAAATTTAAAATATGTGGTATCTGCTGCAGCGCCTATAGATGCTAAAGTAGGAAAATGGCTTCAGGATATTGGAATTATTTTTTTACAAGGATATGGACTTACGGAAACAGCTCCAATAGCTGCTTTAACTCCGGAATATGATACAAGAGTTGGATCTGCGGGAAAAGCGGTTATTTGTGATGAAATTAAAATACATGCACCAAATGAAAAAGGAGAAGGCGAAGTTTGGATTAAGGGTAAAACAGTAATGCTTGGCTACTATGAAAACGAAGAAGCTACAAAAGAGGTTATGCATGATGGCTGGTTCAACGCAGGAGATATTGGATATATAGAAGATGGATTTTTATATATTACAGGAAGAAGCAAAAATGTAATTGTAACTCAAAATGGTAAAAACATTTATCCAGAAGAAATAGAACTATTATTAGGAAAAGTTGACGAAATAAAAGAATGTATGGTTTATGGAAAACAGATGAATCCAGAAGATAAAGAACTTACTATTTCCGTAAAAGTTATACCAAATTATGAAAAAATTGAAGAAAAATACGGAAAAGATTTAACTGAAGACCAAATTCATGACATTATATGGGAAGAAATCAAAAAAGTAAATAGAAAACTTACGTCGTATAAGGCAATTAAAAATTTAGAAATCAAAAAAGATGAATTTGAAAAAACTACTACAATGAAGATAAAAAGGTTTGCCGAAATAAAAAAAGATAACTAAATTTTTTGAAAAATACTATTGACTTTTGTAATATATTTGTAATATATTTGTAACGTAAATAAAATATATTTTTTAAACTTTACTCTTGTAGAAAAAGGTAAATAGTTATATAATTACGTCAGAACTTGAAGAAATACATAGGACAAAGGAGGGAGGTTTACATGTCTTTATTTTGGAACAGAAGACCAGGCATAGTAAACGTAAGAATGGTAATAACTGAAGAAAAGATTTTATCAAATATAGACAAAATTCAAAAATTAATAAATCCGAATAGCAAAAAACAAATTGTTCAATTGGATGATGATGCATATTTTAAAGATTTAATTGATTCAGTAAAAACATATTTAATTGAATATCCAAAAAAGAAGAATTTTCCTGCATCCGTATATAAAGCAGCATACGGATTAGTTGAATATGCAACAAATCAATTTGAGGAAAATACTAAGAGAATAGAAGAATTAATAATTCAAAGAGAAAAAAATATAGAACTATCTGTAAAAATTAAAGAATTATTAGAAATAGTAGAAAACAAAGAAAAAGATTGGAAAAATAGTTTAAAAGAAGCTAGTTCATATTTACAAGAAGATGTTATTGAAACATTAGAAGTAATTGGAAGATGTAAAGGAAAAACTTCTCAAAACTATAATGATGCTGTAAAACTAATAAACGCTAGAATTTCTAATTTGGAAACAAATTTACATATAGAAATAGATATGGAAAGAATAGAAGATAGATCAAAAGCTTTAAGCTTTATTGGAATTGAAATAGCAGATGCATTAAAAGGAATTCCAACACCTGTTGAAGAAGAAGTACAAGAAGTTGTAAACGAACCAACAGTAGAACAACAATATGTAGCAGATACAACATTTGAAGTTAAACCATCATTATGGCAAAGAATTAAACAAAGTAAAATTGTTAGAACTATGAGCTATATATTCAAAGTTAGAATTAAGTTAGAATTGCCAGATGCTCTTCCAGAAGGCAGAGGATAAAAGAATAAACAAAGACCTAAATTAATATTTAGGTCTATTTTAAAATAGAGGAGGAAACGTAAGTTGACACAGGCAGATAAAAATTTTATTAACACATGTAAAGAAATATTAGAACATGGATATTCATCAGAAGGTACAGGAGTTAGAACTAGATGGGAAGATGGAAGTGAGGCTAACTATATATCTTTGGTTGGAGTAACTAATAAATATGATTTAGAAAAAGAGTTTCCAATGATTACATTACGAAATAATACAAATACAGTTAAGAGAGCTATAGATGAAATCTTATGGATATGGCAAAAAAAATCTAATAATATCAAAGATTTAAATTCGCATATATGGGATCAATGGGCAGATGAAAATGGTTCTATAGGAAAAGCATACGGATATCAATTTTCAAAAAAATACAAGTTTAAGACTAAAGACGGTATCAAGGAAATGGATCAAGTAGATTATGTTTTATATTTGCTAAAGAATGATCCAGCTAGTAGAAGAATTGTTACTAATTTATTTAATCATGAAGAATTAAAAGATATGAACTTAGAACCATGTGCATTTGGAACTCAATGGCTAGTTAAAGATGGAAAATTACATTTAATACTAAATCAACGTTCTCAAGATATGCTAGCTGCAAACGGATGGAATACAATGCAATATGCAGCACTTTTATATATGTTTGCACAAGTTTCAGGACTAAGACCTGGAACATTAACGCATAATATTGGAGACTGTCATATATATGATAGACATATACCGTTAATAAAACAATTAATAGAAGCAAAGCCAATGGATGTAACGCCTAAATTAGTTATAAACAATCCAACAAAAAATTTCTATGAGTTTAAAGTTGAAGATTTTGAAATTCAAGGATATGATTATAATAAAGATATAAAATTGGGAAAAATTCCAGTAGCTAAATAAAAGGAGATACATATGTTAAGTATAATAGTAGCTAAGGCAAGTAATAATGTAATTGGGAAGGACAATGCCTTAATATGGCATTTACCTGAGGATTTGAAAAGATTTAAAAAGCTTACAACAGGACATACAATTATAATGGGAAGAAGAACTTTTGAATCTTTAGGAAAAATATTACCAAATAGAAAACATGTTATATTATGCAATGATATGGCAATGGACATTAATGATGAAAGAGTAGAAATACTTGATGATATTTCTAAATTAGATAAATATATAAAATCAGAAGAAGAAAATTTTATAATAGGTGGAGCAACTATTTATAAATTGTTAATGCCATATGCTAACAAAATGTATATAACAGAGATAAATAAGGAGTTTGATGGGGATGTAACTTTTCCAGAAATAAACATGGAGGAGTGGAAAATTATAGATAAAGAAAAGGGACTTAAAAACGAAGAAAATCCTTATGATTACAGCTATGTAACATATATTAGAAAATAAAAATAAAAAATATATAAAAAACTCTTGACAAAGTATAAAAGAACAGTTATAATTTATACTTGTCAGGAGGAGTTATGCAGGTGTAGTTCAATGGTAGAACCTCAGCCTTCCAAGCTGATGACGCGGGTT
>OIZL01001115.1_pt1 | contig 15911 bp, 12 predicted proteins | sample 1588541 | NCBI WGS metagenome assembly OIZL01 (sample SAMN03283285) | human gut metagenome | biome: human-associated habitat; material: feces | host: Homo sapiens | place: Peru | collected 2012 | reverse complement strand
GACGCGCCTTTGGCGCTATAAAAAGCTTTTCAAGCTTTTTAACAGATTCTAGTATGAGAGAAAGATCGGCGCCCTCTCCTGCACGACGGCAAAAGAGGGCGCAAAGCATACGAAACTCAGAACAGCGCGACGATGAGCCAGTTCCGGCTGAAGTTGAAGATGAGATAGATCAGCGCCATCGAGCCGACGAGCGTCAGCATGGAGAGGATGTTCAGCCGCAGTCCGATGACCTCATAGAGCAGGACGAAGGAGCTTACGATCCACGCCACAACCGTCAGCACACAGCCGATGGTGAACAGCGAAAAATGTATCATGGAAAGCAGCGCCGTCACGGCCAGCAGCGACAGCGGCAGAATTGCGCTGACGCCCAGCACGGCAAGCACCGTGCGCAGATCGAGCTTCATCCGCGACATCGCCATCAGTGCGCAGATCACGCCGAACATCGCACCCATCACGAGCAGCGGGCAAACCAGACCGGCCGTGGCCCATTGCGGCGCAATGAAGATAAAGCGGTGCGGCGCATAGCGCAGCGTCAGCATCAGGACGCTCAGGAACGATACGATCTCCAGCAACGCCAGCATTGCCGTGCCGGTGATCCAGTCGCGGCGCTCGCCGGCCTTGCGGGGTGTGCCGACCGGGTCGAGAAAATAGCTCCGCCAGAGCCGCGGAAGATTGACCAGCACTGTCAGGACCGGATTGGGCGCCTTGTTGACCGGCGCGGGCGCTTGTTGCAGCGTACAGGGACAAACGCCGGAATCGGGCAGCGGCCGACCGCAGCGTGTACAATAACCTGCCATTTTTGAAACTCCCCTTTGTTTTTGATACCCATCATTATAGGGCGAAACTGGGGCAGTGTCAACAGGTTTTTTGACAAAAACGGCACTCAGCGAACGGACTTAACCAAACCGCTGTCGATGGTGATGCATACGTCGGCCTGCGCGGCGATGTCGGGATCGTGGGTGACGAGGATGAGCGTCTGGCGGAACTCGTCCACGATACGCCGCAGGAGCGCGACGACCTGATCGGACGTGGCGCTGTCGAGGTTGCCGGTCGGCTCGTCGGCGAGGATGATCGCCGGGCGGCTCAAAAGCGCACGGGCGATGGCACACCGCTGCTGCTCGCCGCCGGACATCTGCCAGGGGTATTTTTTCAGCAGGCCGTCGATTTGCAGCGCCTCGGTGATTTGGGCGAGGTAGTCCAAATCGGGCTTTTTCCCGTCGAGCAGCACCGGCGCGAGGATGTTGTCCCGCGCGGTATGCTCGTCGAGCAGGTTGTAGGCCTGAAACACGAAGCCCATCTGGCGGCGGCGCACCTGCGCCAGCTTCCGTTCGGGCAGGGCGTAGAGGTCGGTGCCCTGCAAAATGACCTGTCCGCCGGTGGGACGGTCGAGGCCGCCCAAAAGATGCAGCAGCGTCGATTTGCCGGAGCCGGATTTTCCGATGATGGCGTAAAATTTCTCCGCCTCGAAGGTAAGGTCAATGCCCTTGAGCGCCTGATAGGACGTTCCCCCTTGGGCGTAGGTTTTTTCCAATCCGATCGTTTGAAGCAGCATCGTTATTCTCCTCTCTCCAGTCCCTTGATCGTGCCGATCACGGAGTTTTTGCAAAGCCGCCGGTACGGCAGCGTCCGAAGCAGCGTCGTCAGCACCCACGCGCCGAGGGTCAGCAGACCGTGCAGCCACCACGGGTACTGCCGCAGCAGACCGTCGCCGAGAACAGCCAGCAGCGCGGCGGGGCTTGCGGTGGACCAGCCGGTTTCGCCGAAGGCGCAGACGAGCAGAACGACCGCCATCGCCGCGTTGGCCACCAGCACAGCCTCCAGCGCCTCGCGCATGGACAGCAGCAGCTGCGTGCGCAGCATCGACCGGCCGGAAACCCCCAGCGCCCGCAGAATACCCACGCGCCGCCGTCCCTGCTCGGCCAAGTCCGACAGAATAAACGTCAGAATAATCAGCACCAGCAGCACCGCCGCCGCGCCCAGAAGGACCGTCAGCGCCTGCTGATTCTCGCCCGCCGTCAGGCGTTCGAGCTTTTCCTTATAATAGTTCTTCATTTCCAGCCCCTCGCTCTGCGCCAGATTCCAGTAGGAGGCGGAATGGTCGGCGCGGTCGGAGGCGTAGAACTGGAAGTAGGTCTTTCCCTTGCAGTCCTCGCAGTGCAGGCGGCTGAGCTGCCGGTTCCAGCGGGCCTGCTCGGGGTTGTAGCGCTGGTTGGCGTTGGGATAGAGGTTCGTTACAAGGCTCTGTCCGGAGATGACAGTCAGCGGCCGGGCGCTCTCGCCGAACAGCCACAGATCGTATTCATGCAGCACTGCCAGCACCTCGACCTTCGCAGCGCTCACGCCCTCATAAACGCCGTCCGGGCCTTCGCTGATGCCGTGGCTCTTAGCCGAGAGCGTCAGCAGATCGCCCGTCTGAATGGTATCGTCGGCCTGATAACGCAGCGCGTCGGCGGGGTCGGAGGAATAGTAGAACGCGCCGCCGTCGGCAATCGTATAGTTCGGCATCAGCAGAATGCAGCCCTCGCCGCTGAGCAGCTTTTCCGTGTCGATCGCGCCGCACAGGGCGGTGATTCGCGCCAGCATCGGGCTGTCCTCGGCCAAACCGGCGACGCTGACGTTCCCCGCGCCGAAGGTACTGACGATCGGGCTGGATTCATAGCCCGTGAGCGTGACGTGCTCGGCGGCCAGATAGGCTTCCACGCGCGACGGCTGTTCGCCCAGCGCGTCGGGCTGCTGATAAAGCTCCATTTTCTCGCGCAGATAGCGCGGGGACATACCGAAGCTCGCCTTGAGCGTGTAGTCCGGCATATCCGGCCGCTCGACCTCCGTGCGGTAGCCGTTGAGGGCAAAGTGGGCCAGCAGCAGCGTCAGCAGCGCCAGCACCAGCGCCAGCGAACACAGCAGCCGCGCCGTCCGGTCGCGCCGCCGATGGAAGCGCATTGCCGCCCGCTCCATCGTGAACAGGCCGCCGCGCTTGAGGTCTTTGCCGTTGGCCGCGCGTTCACCGGACGAGATGGTGCCGGTCCGGCCCGTCAGCGGCATTTTCCGCGCCGCCAGCACCGGCAGCTGCAAGCCTACCAGCAGGCTGACCGCACCAAAGGCCACGCTGCGCAGCAGGAAGGCCAGGTCGAACGTGATCGCGTCGGCGCTGCCCATCGCGTTGAGCACCACCACCGCCGTCAGCCAGCCCAGCGGCAGGCCGATCACCAGCGACAGCAGCAAAAACAGCACCGCCTCGCCCAGCTGCATGGCCACGGCCTGCCCGTTTTGCAGACCGATTGCCTTGAGCAGCACGATGCTCCGGGCGCGGCGCTTGCTCTGCACCATGCAGATCACCAGCACGGCGCAGGCGGTCATCAGCACCAGAATGCCGTTGAGCACCGTGCTGACCGTCGCGTCGGCACTGCCCGCTTCGTCGGGATAAGAATACGTATTGATGCGGAAGCTGTATTCATTCTTCTGGTACAGCGCCTCCGCATCCGGCAGCGTGACCGGCAGCGGGTCGAGCCCCGGAATTTGGAAGCCCGGCCGGTCCAGCTCCGTCAGATCGGCCCAGAAGCCGTTTGTGCTGCCATAGTTATCGTCTTGGATGTTAGGAAAGCCGGCGCTGTCGTCGCTGATCCAGACCTGTCCCGTGCGGCTGACGAAGTCCAGCGTCAGGCGGCCGGCGGTGCTTTCCGTGCCGTCCGTTTCCTGCGGCTCATAGCCCTCGGGCAGTGCGCCGTCCTCGGTAAACTCAAACGCGTCCGGTAGGTCCTCCGGCGGCGTGTAAAGGCCGGTCAGCAGGCCCTGCATAATGCTGTAGGTCTGGTTAAAGTACAATTCGACCTCATAATGCGGCTCGGCCAGCGGCTCGTAGACGGCGGCCATTTCATGATAGAAATCGGCGGCGTTTTCGTCGCTATAGAGCAGCAGCGTTTCATCATATGGCGTAACTACGAGGTCTGACAGCTCGTCCTTTGCCGCCGCGATGCCGTCGTCGAGGACCGCTGCGCCCGCTGCGGAAACGAACGCGTCCGGCATGGTGTGGCCGCCGGTGTCCCATGTCGCCTCATAGCCCTTCAGCACGCCGCTGACCTTGTAGGTCATTTTAAGATTCATGGCGGAATAGGCGCGGGTGCTTTCAATGTGTGTTCCGGTGTCCTCGCCATAGCCCGCGCCGACGAGGGTCAGGCGGCCCTTGGTCTGCATCACGCCGATGGTCTTGTCGCCGAAGGGGATTAAAATACGACTGTTCGAGCGGCCGTTCGTCGTGTTAAAAACGCCGCGCATAACGAAGATATACGCGTTGAACAGCTCGTCGATCTGCGCGTCCGTCATGCCCTCCAGCAGCGGGGTCTTGTCCTCAATGTGCCGGAGGAACAGCGACAGGGTATCCTCGCTGACGAACTGCGTATAGACGGCGGCGAGCATCGAGTTGTACCCGAAGCCGCGATAGCCCTCCTTCTCGATCTCGGCAATGACATCCAGAAAATCGTCGTAGAAGTTGTCCTTGGCGGTGGCCAGCGCCTTTTCCTGATATGCTTTGAGGGTTGCCTCGGCCTCCAGCTTGATGCGGCCGGACTCCGTGGAGCTGACGTTCCACGTGTATTGCAGCGTGACCTCGTCGCCGGGCTTCAGGTCCTGCGCGCCGGAAAACTGCGTGTCCACGATCAGAATTTCATTCTCCGCCTCCGGCAGCCGCCCGTCGAGCAGCGACAGCGCACCGACATCCATCAGCTCCGGCGTGATGACGGAAACGGTATCGCCGTTCTCGGTCACGCCGGCGGTCGTCAGCCGCGCCGTGGACGCGCCACGCTCCGCTGCCGCCGATGCCAGCGCCGTGCAGGTCGCCGGGTCCTCGCCGCAGAGCATGAGCTGCCATTTGCCATAGCTTTTCTCGCGCTGGAGCTGGATCTCCGCCTGTGTCGAGGGCAGCACGATCGCCAGTGCCGCCGACAGCATAAACGACAGCACAAGCACGATCAGCAGCAGGGAGGTTTCCTTCTTCCGCCCCCGCAGCCCCTTCCAAGTCAGATGCAGCACTGCACCACCCCATTTCTCTTTGCTTTCCCAAAGTATATCAGAATTCACCCGGAAGCGCAAGGTGCAGATGTTTAAGATTTGTTTAAGAATGATATCCTGGAAACCTTCTCGAATTTGTCATTGCGCTGCGGCTGCTCTGCCTGCCGGTCGGTGCAAAGCGGAAGGGCTTGCCGCCTGCAATTCACAGGCAGCAAGCCCTTTCGGCTGCTGGAACAATTTGCGTCCAATTCTTTGTCCAGCTTTTTGGGGTCACTTCACATTGGCGGGGACCTTTTTATTTGATTTGTTCCAGATATTCCAGAAATTCCGGGGTTTTTGCCCAGTATTGCTTGCCCCAGTGTTGAAAATCCCACTGTTCCATGTAGTCGTTACATTCGTAATCGACGTAGAACAGCCGGCCGCCGTGGGGGATGAAGTTGGTGGGGAAGTAGTCGATGTTCAGCCCGGCGGGGTAGAGCGTTTCGCACATGGCCTCGACCTGCTCCAGATATTCCGGCCGCATTTTCCCGTCGCGGACCAGCTCGAACACGGTCGGGCCGGGGAGGTATTCCTTGACCAGCCGCTCAGCCGCGCGGTCCACCTCCAGCAGCGCGGGCATGGGGATGCCAACCTGCCGGAGGCGTTCGTAGTCCCGCAGCTCGGCTGCCAGCTTGTCGCCGAACTGATAATAGCTGCACGGCTCGTGGTGAATCTGCTTGACGACGACGGCCTGCCCGTCCCGGCGGGCAAGGTACGAATAGCCGCCCTTGCCCTTGCCGAGCAGGCGCTCGACCGTATAATCCGTTTCGTTGACGCGTATCGTTTCCATCTCGGCCCCCGTCAGATTGCGTACTGGCTGGTGTAGATTTTATGATAGAAGCCCTGCTTCGCCAGCAGCTCGCGGTGGGTCCCCTGCTCGACGATGTGGCCGTGGTCGAGGACGAGGATGAGGTCGGAATCGACGATCGTGGACAAGCGGTGAGCAATCACGAAGCACGTGCGGCCCTTCATGAGGTTGTCCATCGCCTTTTGCAGCAGGATCTCCGTGCGGGTATCGACATTTGATGTTGCCTCGTCCAAAATGAGCAGCCGCCGGTCGGCCAGCATTGCGCGGGCGATGGTCAGAAGCTGCTTTTGCCCGCCGGAGAGGTTCGTCAGGTCGTCGCCGACGACGGTGTCATAGCCGTCGGGCAGTGTGCGGATAAAGTGGTCGCAGTAGGCGCGGTCGCAGGCGGCAATGATCTCCTCACGCGTCGCACCGGGCCTGCCGAAGGCGACGTTTTCCGCGATCGTCCCGCGGAACAGCCACGTGTCCTGTAGGACCATGCCAAACTGATCGCGCACGGATTCGCGGGAAACCGTAGCACAGTCCGTCTTGTCGAGGAAAATTTTGCCGCGATTGACATCGTAAAACCGCATCAGCAGGTTCACGATCGTCGTTTTCCCCGCGCCGGTGGGGCCGACGATGGCGACGTTCTGGCCGGGCTTGACATCGATGTTCAAATCCTCAATCAGCGGAGCCTCCGGATCGTAGGAAAAGTCCACGTGTGCAAAGCGGACGCGGCCCTCCGCCGCATGGGGCAGGGGCGCGGCAGGGTCCTCCTCCTCGGCCATGTCGAGGATTTTGAACACGCGGCGGGCGGCGGCCTTCGCGTGGGGCAGGCTGCCAAAGGCGTTGGCGATCTGCTCCAGCGGAGAAGAAACCTGCTTGGCATACAGCAGAATTGTCACCACAACGCCGACCGACGTCACCCGCCCGCTCAGCAGCAGCCAGCCGCCGACGAGGCAGATGGCGATGTAGGCCAGCGCGTTGGAGAACGTGATGATCGGCAGGACGATGGAGGAAATAAAGTTCGCATTTGCCTCGGTCTTGCGGCGGCGGTCGTTGATGACCTTGTGCTTTTCCTCGGTATAGCACTCCAGATTATACGCCTTCGTCGTGGCGAAATTCGTGAACGATTCCTCAACGAGTGCGTTGAGGTTGCCGCCCTCGGTGAACATATTGTAGAAATGTCCCTCGCTCTTGGACGACAGGAAAGACGACAGTGCGATGGACGCAGGTGTCAGCGCCAGCACGATCAGCGCCAGCCGCCAATCCTCGCGGAGCATCATCACTGCGATGGCGACGATCATCAAAAAGCCGGTCATGAGCGTATCGACGATCTGGTGGATGTAGTTGCCCATGGTGGACACGTCGTCGGTCATGCGCGAGAGGATGTCGCCGACGGGGGTCTGATCGACATAGCTGACGGGCAGACGGCGAATCTTGTCGGAGATGCGGATGCGGAGGTTGCAGGTAAAATAGCGGCTGACGACCTTATTCAGCAGCAGCATTTTCAGGTAGCTGATGAGGCTGTAGGCCGCGTAGACCGCCGCCAGAATGCCAATGGGCGGCAGCAGCGCAGTCAGCAGGTCCCCCGTGAACGTGCCGTTCCAGTAGTCGTATAACCGGTCGATCAGATCGCCGAGCAGCTTCGGCCCGACGATAGCGCAGAGAATCATTGCCGCGCAAAGCACGCACGCCAGCGCCAGCCATTTCCAAATCGGCCGCGCCTGTCGCAGCAGGCGGGGAATGATACGGTCTTTTTTCTTCTTTTCGGTGTTTTTCATTTTGCGCCACCTCCCGTCTGAGAGGCGTAAATCTCTTGATAGATGCGGCAGCGGCCGAGCAGCTCGGTGTGCGTGCCGTGGTCGATCAGCGCACCCTTGTCCATGACGAAGATGCAGTCGGCGCTCATGGCGGAGGTGACGCGCTGCGTTACGACGATCTGCGTCCGTCCGGCGATCTGCTCATTGAGCGCCGTGCGCAGCTTTTTCTCCGTCAGGAAGTCCAGTGCGGAAAAGCTGTCGTCAAAAATATAGATCGGCGCGTCCTTGACCAGCGCGTCCTTGGCAAAGCCCGCCTGATATGCGTAATTGACCAGCGCGCACTCGGTCGGCTCGCCCACGGCCTGATGCTTTTCATCCAGCTGCGCGTCGGAACAAAGGCACATGCCCTTGGCCAGCAGCGCCTTATCTGCACCGTAGGCGTCCACCACGGTCATGCGGTTCTGCGTCAGGGTGCCCGTTTTGTCCGAGCAGATCACCTGCGCGCAGCCCAGCGTTTCCACGGCGGTCAGGCGGCGAATCACGGCGTTGCGCTTGGACATTTTGGTCACGCCAATGGACAGCACGATGGTCACCACCGCAGCCAATCCCTCGGGAATCGCCGCGACGGCCAGCGAAATAGCCGTCATAAAGGAGGGCAGCACCACATGCGTCAAATCCAGACTGCCGTGGCGCAGCACGCCCGCGGCGAATACCACCGCGCAAATGCCCACGACCAGCCACGTCAGCACACGGCTGAGCCCGGCCATCTTCACCTGCAGCGGCGTCTGTTCGTCCTGCGCCTGATTAAGCGCTCCGGCAATTTTGCCCATTTCGGTTTGCATGCCGGTATCGCACACCACCGCCTCGCCGCGGCCGTACGCCACGGTGGAGCCCATATAGAGCATGTTTTTCCTGTCGCCCAGCGGAACGGATTCGCCCGTGAGCGCGTCCGTCTGCTTGAGCACTGGAACGGATTCGCCCGTGAGCGCCGCCTCTTCAATCTTCAGCGAGGCGCAGCTCAGGATGCGCGCGTCGGCGGGCACGCTGTCGCCCGCTTCCAGCGCGATCACATCGCCGGGAACCAGCTCCTCGCTCTGGACCATCTGCATTTTCCCGTCGCGCAGCACCTTGGACGTGGCGGCCGTCATGGTCTTGAGCGCCTCGATGGCCTCCTCCGCCTTGCTTTCCTGCAAAACGCCCAGCACGGAATTGAGCACCACCACAAACAGGATGATGCCCGCGTCCACCAACGAGCCGTTCTCCTCCAGCATGGAGGTCGCGCCCGAGATGGCCGCCGCAACCAGCAGCACGATAATCATCGGGTCGGCCAGCTGCTTCAAGAAGCGCTGCAGCAGCGTTTCCTTCTTTCCCTCGGCCAACCGGTTCGCGCCGTTTTCCGAAAGCCTGCGCTGCGCCTCGGCGGCGGTCAGGCCCTCCGCGCCGGTCTTGAGTGCGCTGAGCACCTCTTCCTTTTTCATCAGATACGGTTTCATGCTTTTCTCGTTCCTTTCTCCGGTATAAAACAGAGACCCAGGTACAAGCCTGCCCCAAAGGACGGTCGTACATGAGTCTCGTTATTTAAGACAAGCCAGACCTTGCGGCCGTGTGTTGACTTGCCACGCGGATGCGCTAACTACTCCCTCACGGGTATTCTGTTCGTTATATTCTACATAGTCCCGGCGTTTTTGTCAAGCGCGCAAACGCCATCCCTCGGAAGAAAGCGGGCGCTCGTTTTTGGGCGCCGCGCCTTCCTTTTTTCCCGCAGTCCGCGCGTCAAGATTGACTTTCCCCGCAAAATGGGGTATGATGCTGGGTGGGCGATAGGCCCGAAGAAAAGCGACATTCCGAAAGGAGATCAAGCATATGGAAAACACAGTCAATAAGGAAATGAGCATTGGCGAGGTGCTCAGCATTCACCGCGGCACGGCGAAAATCATGATGGAATTCGGCATGCATTGTCTGGGCTGCCCCTGCGCGGCGGCAGAATCGCTGGAGCAGGCCTGCGCGGCGCACGGCGCGAATGTGGACGAGCTGGTGCACCAGCTCAACGAGTTTCTGGCCTCGGCCAAGTAATCATGGATATTACCGAAGCGGGACAGGCGCTGTACATCGCCTGCGAAATGGAGCGCCGCGCCATTCGGCTCTACGAGCGCGCGCTGCTGCTCTTTGACGACGCGGCCTGCCGCGAAGCCGTCGCCGCCATGCTCAAGGAGGAGCGGCGCCACCTGATGCAGTTTGAGGCCATAGGCGCGCAAACGCCCGGCTTCGAGCGCGGGCAAGCGCTCTCCGCGCAGGCGGCGCAGGTCATTTTCTCCGGCGGTCTGGTGGAGGCGCAGCGGAAGGGCGCATTCGCGTCGGCGCAGGCGCTGTTTCGTTATGCCGCGGGCGAGGAGGAAACCGCCGTCAGGCGCTACGGCGAATTTGCCGCGTGCCTGACGGGCGAGGCCGCCGCCGCGTTTTCCGCCATTGCGGAGCAGGAAAAGCATCATCTTGCCTGGCTGCAGGAACAATTGAATCAGAAATGAGGGAACGCCATGCTTCAGCCGACCGTCGCCTCCCTGAGTCGGGACGCCAAATTCGAGGGCTTTTTGCTGGTGCGCAACGCCGAGCAGCGTACCAGCGCCAACGGCGGTAAATATCTGGATATGACGCTGTGCGACACCACCGGCGATATGAACTGCAAAATGTGGGACGGCACGGTTCCGCCGCCCAAGCAGGGCAGCGTCGTCAAGGTGCGCGCCACGGTGCAGGAATACAACGGCCGGCTGCAAATGCGCATTGAACGGCTGCGCAGCCCCGGCCCGGAGGACGATGTGGACGTGGCCCGGCTGATGCCCTGCGCCCCCGAAACGCCCGAAAGCATGCTGGGCGAAATCAACCGCACGATCGATCAAATGAAAACGCCCGAGCTTCAGGCAATTTTGCGGGAATTAATCGCCATGTGCGGCGATAGGCTGACGTACTACCCCGCGGCGCAGCGGCTGCACCATGCGGAGCGCAGCGGCCTGCTGCACCATACGCTCAGCGTTCTGCGCGCGGCGGAAAGGCTGCTGCCGCTGTACCCCTTTCTGGACGGCGATTTGCTGCGCGCGGGCGCTATCGCCCACGACCTGAGCAAAACGGCGGAATTCATCAGCGACGAGGCGGGCAATGTCTCCGATTATTCGGCGGAGGGGCAGCTGCTCGGGCATTTGGTGCACGGCGTGGCGCAGGTGCGCGAGGCGGCGCGGCGCGCCAATGTAACGGGCGAATACGTGCTGCTTTTGTCGCACATGGTCATCAGCCATCACGGCGAGCCGGATCACGGCAGCCCGCGGCCGCCCATGTTCGCCGAGGCGGAAATGCTGCATATGCTCGACGATCTGGACGCGAAGATGAACGAAATGGAGGGCGTGATGCGCCGTACGCCGGCAGGCGCGTTCAGCGAAAAAATCTGGTCGCTGGACAGGCGGCTGTATCATCCGCGCACACGCGCCGCCTTGGCCGCAGAGGCAAGCGCCAGTCGCAGCGATGAAAACGCCTATGCCGGGCTGCTCTGAAATTCAGAAGCGGGGGACGTAAAATCGCGCCCTTGGTTCAGGCAAAAGTCCATACGCTGGGCACATGAAGGTGGGGAACGCTTGCGTTTCCCCCTTTTTCATTTTTCCAGAGAATTTACAATTCTGGATGTTGCAAAAATGCTCAAATGTGTTATAATATTGTTACAAAAGTGTTTCGTGCTTTTGAAAATGCTTGTATTGTGATGGGAGGTTCAAGGACGATGAAAAGACTGCACATCGCGCTTTTTCTTGCGCTTATCAGCGTTTTGATTGTCCCCTGTTTTGCAGCGGCAGAAACACAGCAGGAGTTTGAATTGCGCTGCTACAAAAAGACGGCGACGGCGGCTACCGTTTATAGTTTTTTGAACTCTCCACTCAATTCTGGTGGGGAAGTAGTTGACCATATTCCAGCGGGTACATATGCCATTTGCGGTGGGGCAGGAAGTAATAATTGGAACTACATTACTTATATGGCCAATGGCAGCAAAAAGAGCGGCTGGGCGCAAGTCAAATTAATCGACTGCGCCTCTGTCATCCGCAAATCGGACGGCTTTGCCTACAACATTCACGAGAAGGATCCGAACTACGACGCTAAGATCAAGGAAGGCGTGCTCGAATTTGACGTAACGAAATATAGTGATGAACGAGCCTATTATCGTTATCGTGGCGGCCTCGGCCCCGAGCCCGAGCGAAAGGATGGCAGTAACGCGGCGCAATCACAGAGTTCCTCTCAGACCGATACACAGGCCAACGAGGGCGGTACGTCCGTTGGCATTGTGGAGCTGGGGCGCACGTCCTCTAAGATTCAGTATCAGGGCAAAACGGTCAGCGTATCAACCTCTGACCTGACATTCAGCGAAAACGTGCCTGAGAACAAGAAGCTGGCTACCATCTATGCCCCGCGCACCGGCAAAGCCTCGCTGCGCCAGACGGCCTCGTCCAAGGGCACGCTGCTGAAAAACTGCAAGGCGGGTACCATTGTATCCGTGCTGGCCATCGGCAATGGCTATACCCGTATCAATTATAAAGGTACGGTAGGGTACATCAAAACCGCGTGCCTGAAATTCTACGGTGACAGCGAGAGCACCGCCCAGGGCGTGCTCAGCTATAAGGGCAACACGGGCGGCGGAACTACCGTCAACGTGCGCAACACGCCCAAAGGCGACAGCGCCAAGGTGGCCGAGTGGCGCACCGGCACGGAGGTTACCATCCTGTCCCACGAAAACGGCTGGTACGAAATCGAGGCCAGCGGCATGCACGGCTATGTGATGGAGAAGTTTGTGACGGAGCAGTAACCGATACCGCAAGCGGGGCTGTGAAAAACGCGTCTTCCGCAACGAGAAAGCCGGGATTACGGCAAGCAGACCGCCTGCTGCTGTAAAACGCATGCGGCCTGCTTGGAGGAGCGCGGGAGAAGCGCTCTTAAGCTCACATATATTGTGTCCAAACGCCAAAAGTCAGGAAATGCAAGGATTTTCCTGACTTTTTTGCGTTCCGGAAAGCTTGCTTCGGCAATCTTCAGGAAACTTTTTCCTGCGTCAAGCTGTCCAAAATGAAACAGAATCAAGGCACATCCATGGTTTCACGCCGTTTAAGGACGATGCTTTCTCGGAAGTCAAAGAACAGTTCCCCCGCAAATACTTTGTTTCGCTTTTTTCACAGCCCCATATCCAGCGCATTTGTACGCTGCTTTGGGGGCAGGCGCGGAAGCGGCGCGGTGAATCCGCAGGAAATCATCAGGTCTGTTCATTTACGGGAAAATCCGAACTCGGTCAGATGGGATTTTCCGCCGTCCCCCGCAGCCGCAATCGGCGCGGCGGTTCGCTCCCCTCCGGGAAAGCGGTATGCGTTAGGCAAAAGCAGGCGGTCCGCCTGCATCTCCTCCGGCAAAGGGCAGCATGTCTCTCACCGTGATGCCGGCTTCTTTGTTGCGGAGATGTATTTTTTCATAGCCCCGTTCTCCTTAACGGAAATAGCGCGTGGTGGGCTTAAAGGTTTTCATCTTCCGCTTATGGTGGAGCTTGCCATGCAGGAAGCGAACGCCCTTGACCAGCAGCACGACGGCGCAGGCGGGCAAAATCAGATACAGGAACACAATTTCAAACGTAATCCGCGGGAAGGGATTGCTGTCATTCATGGCCGCCTCATAAATTTCATCCACCGTGGGCACAAGCTGCGGCCGCACCGCGATGGAGCGCCCGGCGATCAATTCATAAACGACGGGGGTTCCGTTGGGCGGATAATAGGTCAACGTCCCCATGACCTCATCCTTTTCGATGGGCGCCTTCAATTCCCGTGTGAATTCCGTCACAGTCACGCTGTAGAGGTTCTGCACCCAATAATCAACCTGCGATTTGGTGGTCACGATAGCGTCGGAGGCCTTTGCGTCCACCTTGCGCAGGTTCAGCGTCAGGCGGCCCACCTCGGGATCGTCCAACGCAAAGGATCGAATATCCACCGTGCGCGGATTCTGTGCGTAGATCTCGGCAATGCTGGTGCTCACATACTGCGAAAAGCCGTAATTCATCAGCCGCTGCGTATCGGTATAGCGGGCGATATCGTCCGTCGCGCCCAGCGCCACGGAAATCAGGCTTACGCCGTCGCGCTTGGCGGAGCCGACAAAGCAATTGCCCGCGGCGGAGGTCGTACCGGTTTTGATGCCCGTACCATCGGCGTAATAGGCGCGGGTTTCGGCCTTGTTGAGAAATTTATTGCGGTTTTCGATTTTACGCGAACGGTATATGTTGTCCTTCGGCATGGCGTAGGACGTGCACGCCGCAATATCGCGGAAGGTTTCGTTCTGCATGGCGGCGCGTGCGATGATCGCCATATCGCGCGCCGTGGTGTAATGGTTTTCGTCGTGCAGGCCGTTGGCGTTGACAAAATGCGTGTTTGCGCAGCCCAGCGCCGCCGCGGTCTGATTCATCAGCGCCGCAAAGCCCTCCACGCTGCCGCACAGCCCCTCGGCGATGGCCGTCGCCGCGTCGTTGCCCGAAAGCAGCATCGCCGCGTACATCAGGTCGATCAGGCGCACCTCCTCGCCCGCCGCCAGCTTGGCGGAGGATTCGTCGGCCGCAATGTTGACCGCGTTTTCGCTGACGGTCACCTTCTGATATATTCCCGTGCCTGCCGATTCGTCGCTTTGATCCCTCAGCATCTCAAGGGCCAGCCAGACGGTCATAATCTTGGTCGTGGAGGCGGGGTACATCACGACGTCGGCGTTCTTTTCAAAAATCACATCGCCGGATTCCTCCTCGATCAAAATGGCGGAGCCGGCGGTAAGGTGCCCTTCGCTCAGGTTTTCGGGGTAGAGCGGGTCATAGGTCGCGGCCGAAGCAAGCGCGGAGAGCGGCAGCAGCGCAGCGCAAAGCAGGACTGCCGTCAGCAGCCCGAAAAAGCGAATGTACCTCCGTTTGCGCATGCATACCTCCCGCCGAATAAAGTGTACCCGATTAGTATACCACAAGCCGGCGCGTTTGTACAGCGCGCCGCCTCAGCGCACAATCACCGGCGCGCGGCGGTAGGTTTCCCCGCGCGGCAGCCCTGCGCCCACGCGCCAAAGCTCGTCCGCCCGAATGTCCAGCGCCATGGCGGCTTCCCGAGCCGGCCGCTGATATACCGGTATCTCCGCGCCGCGCATCGCCCGAAGCAGCGGCGCAGCCTGCGCGCGAAAGCCCAGCAGCCGCGTGTATGCCGGCCTCTCGGGCAGCATATCCTTTGTCACTCCCATGAGCGCATGGCACAGCGCGCGGCTGATGCGTCCATAGGTGTAGCGCCGGGTTTTGACGGCATAAATCAATTCTTCCCGCGAAACGGCGCTTTTCGCCGCTTCGGCGACGCGCATCTCCAGCCCCTCGCCCATACCGGGCAGTCGGCTCAGCGCTTCGGGCGCGGCGGCCAGCAGAAGCTGACGCAGGGCGGGCGTGAGCGCCTCGGGCGGGCAGATTTCCCCCGCCGCCACGGCGCGCCGCACAATGGGCAGCGCGTTATCGGGCGTCGCGGCGCGCACGCCCGGCCAATCGCCGCGCAAAATCGCGCCGCGCAGCGCCGTAGCGGAGGGCATAGCGCTCAGCTCCCGGCTATGATAGGCCGCCTGCCGCGCGACCGGCACGGGCTCTATCGCGCATTTCAGCCGCCGAAGCGCACGCAGATACGCGATGGCCAGCGCGGCGTTGGGCGCGTTCAACACGTTTTGCGCCGTGCCCAAGCGCGCGCAAAGCGCCGCTCCCTGCGCTGCGGCAAAGGATTGCCCCGCCGCCAGCCCGGCCGTCCGGCGCGCCTGAAAATCCGCGTCCGGCTCTTCCAGCAGCGCGGCCGCGTCGCCAAAGTACGGCAGCGCGGCCTCCTCGCAGCCAAAGGCCATGTGCGTCACGCAGCCCAGCGCCTGCAAAACGCCCACCCCGCCCAGCGCAAAGTATTCCGCCTCGCGCACCGAAAAGGCGTAGGGCAGCAGCAGCACGACGTCCGCGCCGTTCCGCAGCGCCATTTCAGCGCGCGCCGCAACGGGCAGCAGGGCGGGCGCGCCGCGCTGGGTAAAGCTGCCGCTCATGGCACAGACTACGGCGGAAGCGCCCATGGCCCGGGCCTGGGCCAGCAGGTGGGCGTGGCCCAGGTGCAGAGGGTCGAATTCGCAGATGATACCGACGGTCATGGCGGCGCTCCTTTCATGTTTTTTCCTATTTTACATGGCGCTGCGGCAAAATGCAACTTGACATTTGCGGGGAGGGGTATTTACAATGAGGAATACAAAGAAGAAAACAGGAGAAACGAGGAACTGAC
>OIZL01001114.1_pt1 | contig 15919 bp, 14 predicted proteins | sample 1588541 | NCBI WGS metagenome assembly OIZL01 (sample SAMN03283285) | human gut metagenome | biome: human-associated habitat; material: feces | host: Homo sapiens | place: Peru | collected 2012 | reverse complement strand
CCGCACGATCGACTTCTACAAGAATTTTCTTGCCACGCACCCGGACGATCACAGCGCATATCTGTGGTTTTTGGACCTTCTCATCGCCGACCGCCGCTGCGCGGAGGCGCGCGAGGTCTTGGATCAGATGCACCGCCTGAAGCCGACCTACAACGACGATTTCTACCTTGGCCGCATTTTATTGCAGGAGGGACACACCGACGACGCGCTCGCGCAGTGGGAGGCCATGTGCGTAAAGTACCCCGACACATGGGAGGTCTACGGCATGCGTGCGAGCGAGCTTGAGGCGGAATTTGCCGACATGGACGGCTGGGAGGCCGAATCCGACGCGAGCCGCCTTTTGCAGGGCCTCGGCATCCCGGTAGAGCTCCACTACGATCTCATGGCCAATACCGACCCGCGTCTGAAGGTCAAGGTGCTGCTTGCGCAGGCACTCTTCGGCAATCCGGATATCCTGCTTCTCGACGAGCCGACCAACCATTTGGATCTCGATGCGATCGCATGGCTTGAAGAATTTTTGATCAACTTTGAGAACACCGTTATCGTTGTATCCCATGACCGTTACTTCTTAAATAAAGTATGTACTAACATTGCGGACATCGATTACGGCAAGATCCAGCTCTATGCCGGAAACTACGATTTCTGGTATGAATCCAGCCAGCTTCTGATCAAGCAGATGAAAGAAGCCAATAAAAAGAAAGAGGAAAAGATCAAGGAGTTACAGGACTTCATCTCCCGCTTCTCCGCGAACGCTTCCAAATCCAAACAGGCTACTTCCCGAAAGAAAGCGCTTGAAAAGATCGAGCTTGACGAGATCAAACCGTCCAGCCGGAAATATCCGTACATCGATTTCCGTCCGAACCGCGAGATCGGAAACGAAGTGCTTACGGTCACCGATCTTTCCAAGACCATCGACGGCGTAAAAGTCCTCGACAATGTTTCCTTTATCCTCGGACGCGAAGACAAGGTTGCGTTTGTCGGCGGAAACGAGCTTGCAAAGAGTACGCTCTTTAAGATCCTCGCAGGAGAAATGGAACCGGATTCCGGAAGCTACAAATGGGGCGTTACCACCTCCCAGTCCTACTTCCCGAAAGATAATACCGCGATCTTCGACACCGATCTCTCGATCGTGGAATGGCTGACACAGTTCTCCGAGATCAAGGACGCCACCTATGTCCGCGGCTTCCTCGGCAGAATGCTCTTTGCCGGAGATGACGGTGTAAAGAAAATGCGTGTCCTTTCCGGTGGTGAGAAAGTGCGTGTCCTCTTCTCCCGCATGATGATCGAGGGATCCAATGTCCTGATCATCGACGAGCCGACTGACCACCTTGACATGGAATCCATCACCGCTGTCAACAACGGTATGATCAAATTCCCGGGTGTCATCCTGCTCTCCTGCCGTGACCACCAGGTCGTACAGACCACCGCAAACCGCATTATGGAAATCCTGCCGGACGGTTCCATGATCGACAAGATCACAACCTACGACGAATATCTGGAAAATGCGGATGCAAGAAAGCGTCAGGCTGTATACTCCACCACAGAGGACGAGGAAAACGACGATTGATCCGTCGGATTCCCTCCTATCAAAAAGCCCAAAAAGGCAGCTCCCCAAAAAAGGGAACTGCCTTTTATTTACGATCCTTTCTTCCGCTTATATGACCATCTGAAGTACATTTCTTAACACTTCCACACACCTTTTTCTGTATTCTTACGTTTTTACATGCTAAATTCCCGTATTATACAGATTTCCGCTCTGATAATTGTATGTGTATGTTCCGTTTGCCCCATAGGTGGATGCCTGCGATGCCGCCCGTTCTGCATAAAACGAAAGCATGGACGCATTTGCCGATGTCTGATATCCGAAGGACGCCGTTTTATTAAAAAGAGATTTTACGGTATCCATATCGGCAGCTTTAAACTTATCCGCATCAATCGACAGTTTGTTGTCGGAACCGATCATAATGCCGATGCTGTTTAACGCGTCCTCGTTCTTTTTGGTATTCTGAACCGCGGACAGTGTCGTTTTCAGCACACGCTCGTTCTCCGAGTCGCCGCCCCTGTCGATCATGGTATTGTAACTGCTCACGAATTTATCCACCGCTTTATAGATCGCATCCGTATCATATCCCAATGTGGTCTTTCCATCGGCTCCCGTCTTTTCCACTTTATGGAAGACAGACTTATTTCCCTGGGTCAGAAGCGCATCCGCCGCGTCTTTTACATCATCCGCCGCATTTTCTACTCTCGTCAGCTCCTCCACCTTTTCCTTCTGTGTCGTCTGGGTATTCTTTTTGGAAGAACTATCCGTCTTTTTATCATCATCCGGGACATTCTCATAATAAGCTTTTAAAAGCTTGTGATAGGCTCCACTTTTGATTGACGCGTAATCGCTGAGATTGATGCCCAGATTGGCATCCTGTCCGAACATTGTCTGGCTGCTGTTAGCGCTGTTTTGACTATTCCATCCAAAAATACCGGAAAAAAGACTATTCATGCTGTTAATTGTCATTGACATATGATCACTCCTTTGAAATCATCGCATCCTGCTTTTTATTGCTTTCTATATTTTATATCGGCAATATTACCTGCTATTTTTACATTTTTATTCTATTTTTTACATTTTTCGCTATACATCCTGCACTTTATTTCTTTTTCGTTTTTTGTTTTTGTATATATTTTATAGTATTTATCTGGTTTGCAAATCATTTTTGTATGTTTTTCACAGTATGTTAAAGTTTTATTCATACTTTGTTCATATTCGTTTGCTATGATAGAACCATCGAAAGAGAAATAAAACATATAACTTACGGCATTATCAATTGATTAATTTTTTCATAATAGCCCCGGTATCCGAAAGGATGTCGGGGCACTCCTCATTTTATCGGGTATTTTCCCGGTCTCTCAGATATTTTCAATCTGCCAGTCGATCGGTTCCACACCGTTTTTTCTCAAAAATTCATTTGTCTGGCTGAAATGTTTACAGCCGAAAAATCCACGGTACGCGGAAAGCGGGCTCGGATGCGGCGCTGTCAGGATCAGATGTTTCGGATTATTTAACATTGACTTTTTCATCTGCGCCGGTCTGCCCCAGAGCAGGTATACGATCGGACGGTCCTGTTCATTGACCGCGCGGATGATCGCATCGGTGAACTCCTCCCATCCTCTGCCCTGATGTGAGTTTGCCTGGTGCGCACGCACTGTAAGTACCGTGTTTAAGAGCAGCACGCCCTGATCCGCCCATTTTTTCAGATAACCGTTGTTCGGGATGTAGCATCCCAGATCATCATGCAGCTCCTTGTAAATATTCTGCAAAGAAGGCGGGATCTCCTTTTGCTCCGGAAGCACCGAAAAACTCAGGCCATGCGCCTGATTGACATTGTGATACGGATCCTGTCCCAGAAGAAGCACTTTCACCTTGCCAAGCGGCGTAAAATGAAACGCGTTAAAAATATCCTCCGCCGGCGGATATACCGTTGTCTTACTGTACTCTTCCCGCACAAAATTATAAAGATCCCGGTAATACGGCTTTTTAAATTCTCCGGATATGGCATCCAGCCAGTCATTTGTGATCATTCCCATGTTCTTTCATCTCCTGCAAAAGGAGATTTGCGTCACCGCAAATCTCCCGTTTTTATTTCCATCTGCTTCATCCGACATGCTATCTGCGCACAGATACGCCTTTGTCTGCCAGATAATTTTTTAAATCCATGATTTCAAGTTCTTTGTAATGGAACAACGATGCCGCAAGTGCTGCATCCGCTTTTCCCTCGGTAAGCGCTTCATAAAAGTGCTCCTTTGTTCCCGCACCGCCGGAAGCGATGACCGGAACAGAGACATTCTCTGCGATCTGTCTGGTAAGTTCCAGATCATAGCCTGCTTTCGTTCCATCGCAGTCCATACTGGTCAGAAGGATCTCACCTGCGCCAAGGGCATCTGCTTTCATCGCCCATTCCACAGCATCCAGACCGGTATCGATCCTTCCGCCGTTTTTGTATACATTCCAGCCGGAACCATCCGCCCGCCTTCTCGCATCGATCGCGACCACCACACACTGGCTTCCAAATTTGTCTGCCGCGTCCGTGATCAGGTTTGGTGTGTTGATCGCCGAGGAGTTGATTGATATCTTATCCGCGCCTTCGCGAAGCAGCACCTTAAAATCTTCCACGGTGCGGATCCCTCCGCCAACCGTAAACGGGATAAATACCTTCTCCGCCACGCGCCGTACCATATCCACAACCGTTCCACGCGCATCCGAAGACGCCGTGATGTCCAGAAACACCACTTCATCCGCTCCCGCCTTATCATAAGCCGCCGCGATCTCAACCGGGTCTCCGGCATCCCTTAAATTTACAAAATTAACGCCCTTTACCACTCTTCCGTTGTTGACATCCAGACATGGAATGATTCTTTTTGTAAACATCAGCAGACACCTCCCTCTGTCTTCGCAAAGTTTTTCAAAATGGAAAGACCGGTCGTGCTGCTTTTTTCCGGATGGAACTGGCATGCGAATACGTTATCTTTTTCTACGGACGCATGGATCTCGGTCGCATACTCCGTGACTGCCTTTACGATCGTTTCATCTTTCGCTTTCAGATAATAAGAATGTACAAAATAGACATAAGGTGTTTCCGTAAGACCGGAAAACAGCCGTCCGTTATTTTTAAGTGTCAGCGAATTCCAGCCAATATGCGGAATTTTAAGCCCCGGCGTATCCGGGATCCTTAAAATGTCACCATCAAGGATTCCAAGTCCTTCCACGCCTTCGCTCTCTTCACTGCCGTTAAACAACAGCTGCAGTCCAAGACAGATACCAAGAAACGGTTTCCCGGAAGCGGTCACCTCTTTTACCACCTTATCCAGCTCATATTTCTTTAAGTTGTCCATCGCCGCTCCAAAAGAACCGACTCCCGGCAGAATCACCTTGTCTGCCTTTTCAATCTCCTTAAAATCTCTGGTGATCACCGACTCTTCCTGTAAATAAGCCAGTGCCTTTTCCACACTCTTTAAATTTCCAGCGTCATAATCCACAATCGCTATCATATAAACTCCTATTCCATGCCCGATGCTTTCAGTATTTTTTTCAGTTCCAGTGTATAATCTGTACGGCTGCGCTGTCCATATACCTCTAACGCCTGCTGTTCATCCACACCAAAGACGTCTGTCAATGTCTGGGTCATCTGGTTCTTTAACCCATCCACCTCTGCCGTCACACCATATTCTTCTGCCTTTTCCGCATGATTATCACATCTTCCGACTCCACGGATCAGACAGTCGAGTGCCATCTCTGTTTCCCCGATCTGCATCATGCTCTGATAAGAATCATATTCTTCCTGTATTGCTGCGAGAAGCGCTGTTCTGTTGTAAAAATCTTCGTCCGCCGATTTGATCTTCACACCTTCCAGTTTCGCGTACGCTGTCACATAATCTCCCTGTTTGTAAGAGTCCTGCGCCTCTCCTTTAAACACGGAATATCCCACCGCGCTGCTTCCAAGCTGGATCAGCGCAAAAATGGAAATCGCCAGTACCGCGATCAGGATCACCGGTTTCTTCGGCAATGGCGGCGTATTGTCCTTTTCTTTCGGCTTCTTTTCTTTCTTCGGTTTGTTTGCCGCTTTTTGTGCTTTCTCGGCTTTCTTTGCCTCTTTTTCTTTTTTCTTCTGCTCCTGTTTTTCGGCTTTTTCCCGTTTCTTTTTCGCCTTTTTATCTTCCGGTTTTACCGCACCGGAATCTGTCTCTCCGGCAGCGTCCAGTTCCTTTAACAGCTTTTTGTTTTCGTCATCCGCCGAAAGCACGTCTTCTTCTTCGTCCTCGCCAAACAGGATCAGGGAAAGTTTCTGAAGGAATCCGCCTTTTTTCTTTTCGCCCTTTTCCTCTTTTTTTGCTTTTCCAGTCTCTTTTTCCTGCGGCGCTTCGTCTGCTTCTGCGCTATCTTCCGTTGTAGCCGGTTCATCGTCTCCGAAAATACCGCCGTCTCCGAGGCCGTCCAGTCCATCCAGGCCAAACAGGTCATCCGATGTGTCCGATACACCCACTTCCGGTTCCGCCTCTTCCTGTGGCTCCTGCGGCGCAACTCCGGGTATCTCCGGTTCTGCCCCGGCATCTGCCAGCTCATCACTTCCTGTCATTCCGGACAGAAGTGCCATCAGGTCTTCGTCAGTCCCCTCCGGCGCCGCTTCCGGCTGAACCTCCGGCTGAACCTCCGGCGTCTCTGGCGCCTGCGGTACTTCTGCCTCTGTCTGGATCTCCGGTTCCGCCACCGCGTCAGGTGCCGGTTCCTCGAACCCACCATCACTGTCTCCGTTTAATATATCATCCAGATCGTTGATCAGGGCCTGTGTATCATCCGATACCGCTTCTTCCTTATTTCCCTGATCTGTGCCCAGTTCCTGTTCAAACTGCTGCATCAGATCGTCCTGTGAAGTTCCTGCAAGTTCCTGCTCAAACTGTTTTAAAAATTCTTCATCCTCAGCCGAAGTTCCTTCCAGATCCATGATATCCGACACATCATTGTCTTCCGGCGTCACTTCCGGCATCACCTCCGGTGTCTCTTCTGCTGTGGTTTCTGCTTCCTCTTTCTTTTCGCCGTCAGGAAGCGATCCCAGCAAATCATCCAAATATTCTTCCGTGTTGCTCACAAACAGCACCCCCATTTTTCTCTAATACTCATTAGGGGATGTGACTGTTCGAATCACATCCCCTATTTAACCTCTAATAAAAGCTTACTTTACATGCTTATCGATCAGATCATCGATCGCCGATACCAGCTTTCCGATCTCAGGCTTTGTAAGCTGTGCGTCCGCTCCAAGTGCTTCACCTTTTCTGCGCATTTCTTCGTTTACCAGAGATGAAAAGATGATAAGCGGTATCTTCTGTAAATCTTCATCGCTCTTTACCAGCTTTGTAAGACGGTGTCCGTCCATGCGCGGCATCTCAATATCTGTAATAATGCAATGTACTCTGTCGAATACGTCGCCTTCCTTCTGATATTCCTGAAGCTTGTCCCATGCTTCCTGTCCGTCCATCGTAACGATCAGGTTTGTATATCCCGCTTTCTTTAAGCTGTCTGTGATCAGCTTGCTCAAAAGATGGGAATCTTCCGCGATCAAAATCGGGGAATCGCTTCTGTTTCTTCTCTCACCGAGTTCATCGATATCCGATACCTTCAGTCCTGTCTCCGGGCTGATATCTGTTACGATCTTTTCAAAGTCCAGGATTACGACCAGCTTGTCGTCCATCTTGATCACGCCGGTAGAAACACCGCTCTCGGTCGCGTTGATCGTAGAATCCGGTTTGATGATCTCCGCCCAGGAAACTCTGTGTATTCCGACTACAGTATCTACGTGAAACGCGATATTTAATTTATTAAAGTTTGTAATGATGAACAGCCCCTGTTCGTCCGTTTCCGGCAGACCAAGGCTCTTCTTCAGACTGATTACCGTGATCATGGTGTCACGCGGCATAAAAATACCTTCCACGCTCTCGTGTGCGTTCGGCACCGGTGTGACTGGCTGATAAGATAAGATTTCACGAATCTTGGCAACATTTATTCCGTAATGATTATCATTAAGCGTAAACTCTAATACTTCCAGCTCATTTGTTCCGTTTTCCAATAAAATATTTGTCTCCATCGACATTTCCTCCCGAAGTACTCTTGTATAACTGAATTTATTATAGCATAATACGACTTATTCTGCACCGTTTTTTTCACAGAATCTGGTTTTTTCCGGATTCCGCTTACAGACAGGGGATCGTATAACTGTTCCCGTTCCATGTAAGGTCAAGTGTCAGCGTATCCACCTGTGTCACGCCATCCGCCGGAACCTGGAATAAAAGGACCGTATCCACACTGCTGCCTGCCGCAAGTGTTCCCTGATAGGTTGCAAGGTCGTTGGACAGCACCGTCATCTCCGCAGAAACCGCTCCGGTGCCATTGACCTCCGCCCCGAACTGCGGCTGTCCCGAAAGCAGATCAACGCTTATATCTTCCGCCGTCTGATTGCTCAGCGTCACATGCACGACAAGGAACGTCTTTCCCGCGGAAGCATCCATTGCGTAATAGTCGCCCTCTTCATACGAAGGTCTGAGTTCTGTGGACGTCACCTGCGCGTCCACCCCGGCGATCTGAAGTGCTTCGGTCAGTGTCATGGAAACCGGCTGTGCCTCCTCCTGCGCCTGTCCGTCATTCTGTCCCATCTGTGAAACAGCATCCTGTTCTGTCGTCTCTTCTTCTTCTTCTCCTGTTTCGACCGGCTCTTCGCTCTCTTCCTCTTCCTTCGAAGTATCGACATAAACCAGTCCGTCCGGCTGTCTGGTATTAAACTTCGACACCACATGTGCCGTGTAATCCACGATCAGCCCCTCTTCTTCGTCCGTGAGCTGAATTGCCTTCTCACCACACCCGGTCGTCAACACAAGTGCCGAAAACAGCAGACCCATACCCAGCTTTACTCTTAACTTTTTCATACCATCTCTCCTTGAGAAATAACTGTTAATACTTCTAACAGTATAGCATTTTTCAAACAACGAAACAACTGTTATTTGCTATTTATATCCAATTCCAGCCAAAATTCAACACCATTCTCGTGGTTGATCACACCACACTCCCGGTGCAGGGAATCCATGATTGCCTTCACGATGGAAAGCCCGATCCCGCTTCCTCCGTATTCTCTGGTCCTTGCCTTGTCCACTTTGTAAAACTTGATCCAAAGATTCGGGAGATCTTCCTCTGGGATCGGCGTTCCCGTATTGAACACACTGATCCGCAGACAGTCTTCTTTTCTGGTATAAAATACAGAAATCTTCTTTTCAAAATCGGCATGATGGATCGCATTGCTCAGATAATTGGTCATAACCTCTTCGATCTTAAATTCGTCCGCCCAGACATACGCAGGCTCCGTCTCCGCAAATTCGGCGGTGATCCCGTTTTGTTCGAGCAGGATCGCGGAGGAACCGAGCACTCCACGGATCAGTTCGGTCATATCAAACCGCTCGATCGTCACCGTGTCATTTCCAAACTCAAGCTGGTTTAACGTCAGCAGTTTTTTTACCATCTGATTCATCTTATCCGCCTCATCGATAATGACATCACAGTAAAAATTCCTGCTCTCCGCATCATCATTGATGCACTCCTGCAGTCCTTCGGCGTATCCCTGGATCAGCGCAAGCGGCGTCTTTAATTCATGGGAGACATTGGATAAAAATTCCTTGCGCATCTCATCGATCTCTGTCTTTCTTTCGTTATCCAGTTTCAGCTCATTGTTGGCGCTCTTTAACTCCGATATCGTGCGTTCCAGTGTCTCCGAGAGCTGGTTCATATGCTCCCCGAGCTGGTCGAGCTCATTTTTCCCGTTTCCATGATATTTCGCGTCAAAATCCAGCCCGATCATGCGTCTGGATATTTCCGTGAGCTCTAACACCGGCATCGTGACACGTTTCGTCACAAAGACAACCGTCACCGCGCTCAAAATGACCGCAATAATCCCGACATACGTCAGGAAACGGTTCGATATCGTCACGCTCTCCCTGATACTTTCAAGCGGAGTACGCATCATGATCAGGTTTCCGTCCGGCAGGATCCCCCAGAGGACATAGTATTCGGTCTGTAATCTGTCATCCGTCTGACGTATGATCTTGTAATCCTCTCCCGACGCAATGTTATTTGCCGCTCCGTTCACGGTTCCGAAGATTGCCGCGATAAACTGGTCATGCATCGTCTCGGTATCCCGCGCCGAGGATTTCACCACGTTCCCGTCCGAATCGATGATCATGATCGTGATGTTGCTGTTGGAACAGATCTTGTCAAATTCAATGGCAAAATCCGCTGACTGCAGCTTGTCATCCTCGCATGCCCGGTCGATCCTGGTAAATCCGTTGATCAGAAGCTTCTGTTTGCTCCTCACATAATAGCTTTCCAGGAACACGGTATTGAGCAGCCAGCAGAGCACTACCGTACCGGTCACAAGTCCGATAATAATGCCCGCGATCTGCCCTGTGATCGAATTTCTCGCCTTTAACGTTTTTTCTTCCTTCATTTCCGACCTCCCGCTCATCCGAATTTCTGCCGCGTTATTCCGGATCAACGGAGAATTTGTAGCCCATGCCCCAGATTGTCTTGATATATTCGCCTTTTTCGCCCATTTTGTTCCTGAGTTTTTTTACATGGGTATCGATCGTGCGGGCATCTCCGAAATAATCATAGTTCCACACATGGTTTAAGATCTTTTCCCTTGAGAGCGCAATTCCTTCGTTTTCCATGAAATATGCTAACAGTTCAAATTCCTTAAAGCTTAGATCTACATGCGCGCCGTCCACCGTGACCATATGTGCCGTTTTATCCATGCGGATCCCGCCGGTCTCAAGAATCTCCTCTCCTGCCGCTTTGTTGGTACGTCTTAAAATAGCCTCCACGCGCGCCACGAGGATCTTCGGGCTGAACGGTTTGGAGATATATTCATCCACCCCAAGATCAAATCCCTGCAATTCGTCACTCTCATCGCTCTTCGCGGTCAGCATGATGATCGGTACTTTTGAAGTTTCCCGGATCTCCCTGCACACTTCCCATCCATTCATCTTTGGCATCATAACATCCAGTATGATAAGTGCGATATCTTTATCCTGATAAAACAGATTTAACGCTTCCTCGCCGTCTCCCGCTTCCACCACTTCAAAATTCTGCTTCACCAGGAAATCCCGCACCAGTTTGCGCATTCTGCTCTCGTCATCCACAACTAAAATTTTCAATTTATTCATCATCCGTCACCTCATTTTGTAGATACTATATCAGTTATTTATGTCAAATCTGTGTTCTTTTATTTTTGTGTTTTCGCATCCAGTTCCTGCTCCCGCGCATCCAGTTCCTGTTCCCATGCTTCATAACGATTCACGATCTTTTTCTCATAATCAAGGATTGTCGGGGAATCACTCGTAAGCGTGATCGCAAACATGAACACCACCATAATCACCAACAGCGCGCAGATCACAGTCAAGGTCTGATACCGCTTTTTGAAGTCCGTCTTTTCTTTTTGTTCCTTTGGTTTTGTATCGACGTTCCCACTTTTTACCGGGATCGGCAGGATGTCTTTTTCCGCGATATAGGGGATCTTTCTCAGGTACTGCTGCAATTCCCGCATATAGGAAAGTCCCACCGGCGTTTCAAACAGATTTTCTTCCACTGTCTTATTGTAAACAGAAAGCACCGCCTCCGGCTGATTCTTATCGATCTTTGCCTTCAGATACTCCACGCCCGCCGCCTCTTTTTTTGCCTGCTCCGCCTCTTTTTTTCCGTAAAATATAAAACCGTCTATCTGATAAATCTGCTCTTTTACTGCCATAAGGTCTCGATCACGCCCTCCTTACAGAATTTTTTCAAATCGATCACACGCTGATTGGAAGATCCCTTGAATTTTAATGTGATGTCCTTTTTTTCTTCCACAAACGGACCGTCCACCAGCACATCGATCCGATTTAACATCTCCGGTGTGTCTTTTGTACAGCATTTTCCGCCCTCCGTCAGATCCCGGTCTAAAATGTACCCCGTATATGCCCAGATATTTTTCTCCGGGAACTGTTCTTTTACCCTTTTTAAAAACGGAACCAGTGACTCCTGATTTTCCGGTTCAAACGGATCGCCGCCAAGCAGGGTCAGTCCCTTGATATAATCCGGTTTTAACGATTCTAAGATCTCATTTTCCACCGTGGGATCAAATGGTTTTCCATGGCAGAAATCCCAGGTTTCCGGCTGAAAGCAGCCTTTGCAGTGATTTCTGCAGCCGGAGACAAACAGCGATGTGCGCACTCCAAGCCCGTTTGCGATATCGTAATATTTAACTGCCGAATAGTTCATATCTTCTCCTTTCCGTCCGATCAGCCGCATTTTCTTTCGTGTAAAAAGAGGATTACCGTCCGATAATCCCCTTTGTATCTTTTATAAGTGCAGTACGCGTTCCCTGATCTCCTGGGTTCTTCCCTGATTCCAGTACTGGCTGCCGATGTAGCCGCAGGTTCTTCTTGCCACGTTCATTTTTGCCTGATCGGTGTTATGACAGTTTGGACATTCCCAGATCAGCTTGCCTTCCTCATTCGACACGACCCGGATCTCTCCGTCATAACCGCACACCTGACAGTAATCGCTCTTGGTATTAAGCTCCGCATACATGATATTGTTGTATATGAATTTCATGATATCAAGCACCGCCTCGATATTGTCCTGCATATTCGGCACTTCCACATAGCTCACCGCACCGCCGGTAGACAACGCCTGGAACTGCGACTCAAATTTCAGTTTGGAGAACGCGTCGATGTCTTCTGTCACATGTACATGATAACTGTTTGTAATATAATTTTTGTCCGTGACGCCCTTTACGATGCCAAACCGTTTCTGCAGGCACTTCGCGAATTTATACGTCGTGCTCTCTAACGGTGTCCCGTAAATGCTGAATCCGATGTTCGTCTCGTTTTTCCATCGTTCGCAGGCCTTATTCATATATTCCATGACTTTAAGCGCAAACGGTGTCGCACTCGGATCTGTATGGGATTTTCCGGTCATATACCGGGTACATTCGCAAAGTCCCGCATAGCCAAGCGAGATCGTGGAGTAGCCGCCATACAAAAGCCGGTCGATCGTCTCGCCCTTTTTCAGACGCGCAAGCGCCCCATGCTGCCACAGGATCGGCGCCACATCCGATACCGTTCCCTTCAGCCGTTCATGCCGGATCATCAGCGCACGGTAACACAGATCCAGCCGTTCATCAAATATCTTCCAGAATTTTTCGAAATCTCCCTCTGCGGAAAGCGCGATATCCACAAGATTTAATGTAACTACGCCCTGATTGAAACGACCGTAAAATTTCGGTTTTCCCGTTTCATCTTTCCACACACTGAGCGCGCTGCGGCAGCCCATGACCGGGAAGCAGTTTCCCTCTTTTAATTCTTTCATCTTTTTCTCGGAAATGTAATCCGGCACCATACGTTTTGCTGTACAGCGTGCCGCTTTCTTCGTCAGATAATAATATTTGGAATCTTCGTGGATATTATCTTCCTCAAGCACATAGATCAGTTTCGGGAACGCCGGTGTCACCCAGACACCGTCCTCATTTTTGACGCCCTGGTAACGCTGTTCCAACACTTCGTCGATGATCAGCGCAAGATCCGCCTTTTCCCGCTCATCCTTCGCCTCGTTGAGATACATAAATACCGTAACAAACGGTGACTGTCCGTTCGTTGTCATCAGTGTCACCACCTGATACTGGATCGTCTGTACCCCTTTCTGGATCTCCTTGCGCAGTCTGCGCTCCACGATCCGCTCGATCTTCTCCTCGGAAAGCTCACTTCCGGATTCCTCTAACGTCTCAAGGACTTCCGCACGGATCTTCTGTCTGCTCACATCCACGAATGGCACCAGATGCGCCAGCGAGATGCTCTGTCCGCCATACTGGGAACTTGCCACCTGCGCAATGATCTGGGTCGCGATATTGCAGGCAATGGAAAAAGAATGCGGCCGGTCGATCCTTGTCCCGCTGATCACCGTTCCGTTCTGTAACATGTCCTCAAGATTGACCAGATCGCAGTTGTGCATATGCTGCGCAAAATAATCCGCATCATGAAAATGGATGATCCCCTGCTCGTGCGCCTGCACAATATCACGCGGCAGTAAAAAGCGTCTTGTGATATCCTTGCTCACTTCGCCCGCCATATAATCTCTCTGCACGCTGTTGACCGTTGAGTTTTTATTGGAATTTTCCTGTTTTACCTCTTCGTTATTGCACTCGATCAGACTTAAGATCTGCTCATCGGTCGAATTGGACTTGCGCACCAGCGCTCTCTGATAGCGGTATGTGATATATTTGCGCGCAACCGAAAAAGCACGCTTGTCCATGATACGGTCCTCGACCAGATCCTGGATCTCCTCCACATTCAGCGAGCGTCTCATATCCGCGCCGGCATCTTCAATGTACTGCGCGATATCATGGATCTCTTCCATGGTCAGCCGTTCGCCCTGCACCACTTCATGATTCGCCTTGTCGATCGCGGTAATGATCTTTGAAATATCAAATACTGCCTCCGCACCGCTTCTTTTTATAATCTTCATACTCTTTTTCCTGCCCTTATCTGTTATTTACCCTCATTTGCTTTGTCCCATTCCAGCATTTCCGCTTCCAGAATCTCTGCCGCCATTCCGACTAACTCCTTACATGGGCGTTTTTTATAGTACTCCGCTGTTCTGAGCTCCGGTGTCTGGCGGTTCGCGCCACCGTCCAGTCCAAGCAGCTCCCGACAGACGATCGATCCGTTCTGTTCTTTGAATTTTGCCGCAAGCTCCTGGATCTTTCCGTAATGCTCCTTTTTCTCTTCCGGTGCCTTCGGATCATCATAGCCGTATAATATACCTGTCACCATGAACATTCCGCTGACCGCGCCACAGACCTCACGCAGACATCCCATGCCTCCGCCAAAGGATGATGCAAGCTTTGCCGCTGTTTTCTCATCCATGTCCATACGGTCCGCATATGCCAAAAATACCGCCTGCGCACAGTTATACCCCTGTGTGAACAATTCTTCCGCTTTTTCTTTCCGTCCCATAAACAGACTCCTCTCTTTTATCTATCTTGTTCTAAGCTGCTCGTTTAAATCTTTCCGTTCCTGTTCGATCCGCTCGATCTCCTCCGCTGTCAGTGCTTCCTCATCATGCTGCTTTAGGATCGTAAGTGTGCTGTACCGCTCCACATCCATCAGATCGATCTCCTCACCGTTGACCAGCCGGATCCGTGGTCTCAAACTGGATCCCTTGTTATTCTCACAGATCACACCCTCTCTTCCGTCAGAAAGGATCACACCCATTCCTCTCGGATAGATCGGAACATATTTCATAAACACATTGATGACATTTTCATCAAACATGGACATGCTTCCACCCATCAGATACTCTAACGCCTCTGATCTGGCATATGCCTTTTTATAGGGGCGTTTGCTCGAAAGTGCGTCATACACATCCACAACATGAAGGATCTTCGCGAACGGATGTATCTTGTCCCCTGTCAGTCCGAGCGGATAACCGGTACCGTCTTCATTTTCATGGTGGCAGAGCACACCCATTTTTATATTTGAAGTAATATCCAGACGGTCACTCAAAAAATCATAGGATTTCTGCGGATGTTCTTTTATGATCGCAAATTCCTCCGGCGTGATCTTCCCAGGTTTGTTGATGATCTCCTGCGGGATAAACTGTTTCCCGATATCATGAAACATGCCTGCTATACATAACGCCTGCAGATCATCTTCGGAATACTCCATCCCCATGCCGATGATCGTCGCAAGCACCGCCACATTCAGTGAATGGTAATAGGTGTAATCATCAAACGAGCGCAGATCGATCATATCCAGTGACACGGTCCCGGTCTGCAGGATACTGTCCACGATCTCCTTCGCGATATCCCGCACACCGTCCACATCCAGCTCCTGAATAGCCGCCAGCGCTTTTGTTCGCAGTTCCATACTTATAATTTCTTCGATCTCCAGATCGTTTGTCAGTTCATCATCAATATAAACGCCCTGATAGCCATAATCCTGAAGACGCAGGATCAGATGTTCCGTCAGTGCTTTCCCCCTATGTAAGAGAATCTTGTCGGTAAAATCATACATATCCCGTCCAAGGATCATTCCCGCCTTTACTTGATTGATCGGTAAATAATGCATTCATACCCCTCACAGTAATACCAAAAAAATAAGATATAAGAACCGCCCCTGTATCGATCACAGAGCCGGCTCATGTATCACATATTCTTTATATAATGTATCATCCCCTCTGTCATTTTGCAATATTCAGATGATTTTTTTCACGGATTTTCCATGCCCGTTTTTCCTTGGAAGCTGACTTGAAAAAGTAAATTCCAGTGCAGGGGTAAATTCCACTACGCTTTAA
>OIZL01001110.1_pt1 | contig 16046 bp, 12 predicted proteins | sample 1588541 | NCBI WGS metagenome assembly OIZL01 (sample SAMN03283285) | human gut metagenome | biome: human-associated habitat; material: feces | host: Homo sapiens | place: Peru | collected 2012 | reverse complement strand
GAAACTATATCTAAAGTTTATAAGTTTTTAGCAAAAAAATATCATCCAGATGCTAACCCAGACAATTCTCAAGAAGCAGAAGAAAAATTCAAACAAATTTCTGAAGCTTATGAAATATTATCTAATGAAGAAAAAAGGAAAAAATATGATGAAGAATTGGAAGATTATGAATCAACCAGTTCTCAAGGAACTGTTTCTATTGAAGATTTTATGAAACTTTCTAATTATTGCAAACAATTAGAAAATGAGTTAAAGCAATATTCTGGTACAGAAACTTCTAGTAACGCTTCAAGTAATTATTACAATTCTCAACAACCTGAGTATCAATCTAACTTTAATAATGAATACAATTCTCAAGCCCAGGAAGAAGCCCAAAAGCAAGCATATGAAGAAGCTGTAAATCAAGCTTATCATGATGCATATATAAATAGTTTAAAAAATATGGGATACAAAATAAAATACAAAAAAACTGTTAAAGAACAGTTTAAAAGCTTTATTGCACTACTAATATGTATCATTGTAATTTATATTTTATTTAAATTAATTTGGATAATCCCAGTTTTAAAAACTTGGTTCTTATCCCTATTTGAATTTTAATCTTAAAACTTCAGGCGACTATATGTCGCCTGATTTTCTTATTAATACCTTCTTTCTCCAGGAAATAAACGCTCTTCCCCATGACCATCATGCAAAGTTTTTCCATTTGTATTTTTTATATCTTTATCTAATTCGGTCATTTGTTTTGTTTTTCCGCTAGTATCCTTAGAATGATCTTCTACTTCTTTTGCCAATTTCATAATTTCATCTTTATTTCTTGCACTTAAAATTGTTTTAATTTCATTACATTCGTACCCCATATCTTTTAATTCTGCCACTAAAGTAACAGAATCAAAAACTTCTTGATCATTCATATTTCTGTCCACTTTAAATTTTTTAACCATTTCAACTTCTTTTGTTGTAAGTTTTCCATCTTTGTTTAATGCATAAATCTGTTCTGCCATTTTTGCTGCCTCTATTATATCTTCTAGTTCATAGACAGATCTTCCTCTTGCCATCATTCTTTTTTGAAGTACATCCCCCGATGTATTTCTATTTACTCCTGATTTTTGTCCTGCAGCAATTGCAATATATTGTCCACTAGGAGTTCTAGAAACTAAATAAGTTTTTGTATTTTGACTTGCTGCACTTTCTGGTAAATCTGTTGCAATTCCATAATTTCCTCTTAGAAGTAAAGAATCAACTTTTTTCTCTTTTAATATTCCATTATCCATTACAAATATACTTTGACTTGAATTTCTTCCTTCACTTCTGGTAGAAAGAGGGATTTCTTTGTATTTACCACTAGTTGTTTTAGCTACATATTTAAAATCATGTGTATTTTTCCCTGGTACTCTGAATATTCTCTGTGAACTTATTCCCCAAGCTCTTTGTACAAACATTCTCATATTCTCAGACTCTGAAAATTCTCTATTAACTTCCATCTCTGTTACCCTTCCTGTTGCTAAACCTCTTTCTATTTGATATGCTATTGCTTCTTGTTGTTTTGTCTTGTCTGAGCTTATATTTTCTATATCATTACCTTTCTCTATTCCTTTTTTTATTCTAATATCTTCTCGCTGCTTCTCCTCTATTACTATTCTTGCCTTATTTATATCAAAATTTGAAGGAATTTTTTTTGCTAGTTCCGAATTATAATAATCAAATTTAATACCTTTTTTAGATCTTGATACATCTGCCATTTTTGTATCTTCATCTATCCATACTGAAAATTTTTCTGCACTTGTTTCATCAGTATCTGCTTCAATTTTCATTAATTGCAAATCTATTACTGATTTTCCATCCTCTAAACTCACTTTGCTTTTGTTATTTAATAAAGCTAGCTCTATTGCCTTTTTTATTTTATCTTCTTTTTTTAAATCTTTAGCTAAATTTTTTTCTTGTTTAGACGAGTTGTTTTCCATTTTTATTCCTCCATTATTTAATGCTAAATGACATTACAAAATCTCTGTCTTCTTTTAGTTGCATTATTATTTGCATATTTACCTCTCTATTGTTACTTGCTGTTGTTCCTTTCAAATCAATATTGTAAATATATGTGTTTCCTTCATTAGAAAAATCTCCAAATGTTAACTTCATTCTTCCAATATATATTTCTCTCATTGTTTTTTCAAACTTTTCTAAGGATTCATAATTACTATTTTTAAAGTTTTCATTTAATCTATCATATACATATTCATAATCTTTATCTTTAATTGCAGCAATTACCTTTTGTATATTAATTGCAACTTTTTCTTGTTCTGAACCAGAATCATATTTTTCTGTAATTTGTTCTAAATCAATGGTGTAAAAATCTGTTACAACAGTATAATCCATCACTCCTTTAACTTTAAAAATATAATAATTTTCATTTGTATCACATATAAAATATTCAACATATCCTTCTTTTTCATAAACATTATACTTAGAAATTGCAGTATTCAATATCATATTTTTATTATTTTGTACATAATTCTCATATTCTTCTAAATTTTTAAATTTTGCATCTCTATACTCTTTATCTAATAAATTATTATATGTAAACTCTGGCAAATATACTGCCATAATTGTATAGTAATTCAAATATTCTTCTAGCATTTCTGGTTTATCTGAGCTTACATTTGAAAACTTATTATCTTCATTCAGCTCTATTTTAGCCTCTTTAGTGTCTGCTACCCTTATAATCTCTCCTGTGTTTCCTTTTTTTAAATCTTCTATAATCTTTGCATATTCTTTTTCATCAATATTAAAATTTTCATCCAATTGTATGCTAAAACAATTATTAGTAAAATCTACATTTACTATTAGATAAACTTCATAGTTCTCTTTATATTCATTTTCAAATACTTTTCCATATACAAAATACTGATATTTCTGTTGAAAACTTATTTCTCTGAAACTAATTTTACTTGCAAAAAAATTACAAAACTCACTCTTTAATACATTTGCTTTTTCTAATACATTATTAATAGATATTCCATGTTCACTTTTATATTCTTCATCAAGCATATTAAAGACTTTTTTATCATCTTTCTCATTTTCTGCTAATAAAAATTCTCTTACACAATTGTTGATTATAAAAAATTCTTTTTCATCTTCAACATCTTGTATATCTAATATGGTATACAACTCAGGATTATTTTCCTTTGAAATTTCAATCTCTTTTTCTTTTTTAGCCAACCTATTCAGAATAGTAAATATAATTATTAATAGCACAATTAATATTACAATTAAGATAATTAATTTCTTTTTTTTCATTTTAATTTTCTCTCCATTCTTAAGTCATTTTCATATATTGTGTAAAAGCATTTAGACTTTCTACATTTACCCAACCACAATTAACTCCTTCTCTTGTTCCTGATGGATTGGAAACATATACTTTTCTTCCATCCTCACTTATTGATAATACTACAAGGAAATGTCCTCTTCCACTTGGATTAAATACTCCTCCTCTCGTATACACCATTGCAGGGTATCCTCTATTTAACTGTCCTATTATTCCATTCTTGACATTACTATATTGCCAACTACATGTCATTCCTGTATAATGACTAACTATCCATGTATGATTGTTACTTCCCAATCTATTTACATCCACAGGTGTAACATTTTTGCCGAATCCTGAAGCAATTATTGCATCTGATGTAATTGCACATCCGGACCAATATAAATTCGTAGATGGATAGCATGCAAGTGGAATTGATTTATATGCCTCAACTATTTGCTTGTAATTTTTATATGTCCTTCCATTTACAGTCAATGTTGTAACATCTCCTGCTACTCCTTCTACTCCAGCAACATTTAAAGAAATACCTATACTGTTATAAATTTTAGTCATTTGGGAAACTACACTATCTCCCCAAGCTGTATTACAATAAGTTGGTGCAATTTCTTTAACTGTATATTTACCTGCTTTAAAATAATATGGAGCATCAGATATTAAATCTCCAAAATCTTCTACTGCTACTCCAAAGCTAGGATATTTTTTCCATATACCATATGACTGTCCATTATAACTTCCCTTTACACTTAACCAATTATATGTAGATGGAGCTATTGCATCCCAATTAGTTCCAGCAGATGATTCATATGTAGCTACAGCAACTGCAAAAACAGCATTAACATTATTTTTTGTTTGTATTTTCATAAAAGAATCTATATTTTCAAGTAAATTTTTTTTAGCTTGTCCATTATATGTTTTTTCTATTGCACTTTTTAGCTTATCCCTATTTAGCACTAAATCTTGGCTTGACATTCTTGTATGTACAGTAAAATCAGTTCCAGAATACTGAAAAACATTAAATAAATGCGCTATTTGTGATACATCTGTTATACCATAATCAGTTCCTGTATATAAATATGCCAAATATTTAAACACATTTACTAATTCTTGTGTATTTTCTGCTGACTCTAGCAGTTCAAACAACATCAAAGCACCATTATCTAGTAATAAGTCTCCTGCCGGTATTGTTCCCTCATATATATCTGCATATTTAACAACAATTGATGGATCTGCATCTTTTGCAGTAAATCCTCCCTCGCTACCTTTTGATGTTGGTATTTTTCCTGTCTCATTTCTTAACAATTCTAGAAAGTCCTTTAACTTTTGGTCTATATCATCATTTGAAGTGGTTTGGACAATATTACTTTCATTTATTACCTCTATTTTTCTTTTGTACGCTGTATTAGATCTCTTTACATTTATTTCTTTATATTTGCAATAAATATAATCTATACCAGTTCCTCCACTCATTCTAGCATTCTTTTCTCCATTATCTTCTTCTGCAATTGCCTCCAGTCCTCTTATTGCCCAATTTTGAAAATGTTCTCTGTTATCTGCTCCACTTGCCACTTTCATTGCATTATCATATATATCATTGCTACTCTGCAGCTCACATTTGCTAATATCAATTTTTCCAGCTTCAATTTCATCCTCTACTTGAGATTTTAAACGGTTGTAAAGATATATTGCCTCTTTTTCTTTATCGTTCTCATCTGTAAAATCAGTTATTTTTGTATGATTATATTCATTATACTTTTCCTCTGTCACTTCACTTCGCTCGTCTGATATTGAATACATTATCTCTGGTTCTGCTAAAGTATATGTAAAATTTCCATACCATGTGCCAATTTTATTTACCATAAGTTGCCATTTATTTTGAATTTTTTTATTTGTTATTACTTCTGTAACTTCTATATCTCCTAAGTCAAAGCCAGCATTAGGGTCATAAGCTGTTTTTAAATAACTCTCCAATGCATCTACACTATACTTTTTATCTGTATCATATTCTAAATCATTATAGTTTATTGATTTATAATCTGGAATACTTGTAACTTTATTTTCTGGTAAATTTCTTCCATTATATCTTCTATTATACACTATGTCATAATATGCTTTAAAGTTGTCTTCTCCAGCGTCAAATTCCGCTACTGTTGTAATTCCATAATCTATTATGTCGTACATCTCTAGTACAAAATCTCTATCTATATTATATTTTCTTTCATTATATGCTACTTCCTCTGATTTTAAAGTGTATGCCATAACTGAGCTTTCTACTTGTTCCAAAGAATAATCGATAAAAGTCTCTAAAAATTCTCCACTTCCTGTTATATTTAAGAAATCCATCATTAATTCAATTGGAATTGCATATTTAGATAAATCAACTGAATCCGATAAGTTTATTTCTTGCACACCAACACTATATACACTATCTTCATCAGGATTATATTTAATAGTTCCATCTCCCGCTTGAGCTGGTTCTTCTATTTTTTGTATATTTCTATTTTCAAAACTAAAATAATATTCTTTTTGAGAAATGTCTACAGTATATAACTTTATTACATCTCCATTTCTTGTATATGAAGATAGCATTTGTTTATATGCTTGAGAGTTAAGTTTATCTCCAACTGAAGTAGCATCAAAATTAGCTTTTATCATACTAAAATCTGAAGCTGTTACATATGTCAAACTTGCTCCATCAGCAGTCTCAATAGTAGTAGCTCCCATTGCTCCCAAAAACCATGCATTTTCATTATCTCCGAACATTTTGTCTGTATCTTTAAAGTAAAAAAACACTTTAGAAGATTCATCTGTATTGTATAATGTGTAATTAGGACTACTTACTTTCCATTTACTCACAGATGAAGTGCTTCCATATTTATTTAAAACTGTATCTATTGTTACACTATCATCATCTTTATACTCTTTATTCTTTTCTTTAAAATTATTTATTATATCTTCTTCTGTTGTTTCTACTGCGCAAACAGTATCACTTAGTGAGCTTGATACAGCATATGCTAATAGCATTTTTCTTAATCTAACTTCTGTCATTCCGCAAACATCAGTTTTTATAGCTTGATTTTCTAAGTTCATTCTCAATGCTTCTACTTGTTCCTTATTAACAATAAACGTTGGTAATCCTCTTGATACTCTTGCTAGTCCTAACCATTGTATACCTCTGTTTACGCCTTCTGCTATTTCCCCAACAGCTTCTTTTGCGGTTTCCATAAATATATTAATAATTCCCTGAACCAAAACAAAAAACGAACCTGCTATTAATATTAAAACTAATATTGGTATAATTATTAATTTTGCTAAATTTTTTCCACTAAATTTGTTATTATCTGACATATTTATTCTCCATCATTATAATTTTATAGAGGTTTTATTATATTCGCTATAATTATCTGGGTTTTTTAGATATTCCTCATAATTAGTAATTATTTTTTTGAATTCTATGCTTTTTCCTTTAACTTCTGAACCATATTGTTTTGTAAATTTTAACTCTACTTTTCTATCTTTGCTATTTTTGTATATAACTAAATTTGAAGAAAATAAATTAGAATCATCTAGCGCATATTCTGCATCATTTGTTCCTACTAATCTAACATTTTTGTTTTTTAATGTATCTAATAATATATCATTTTCTGTTAAATTTGTAATTTCTAAAAAATATTTCACACTATTCATATAAACATCAGCATTTTTTACATTTATCTCCAAATCCTCTGTTTTAGTACTTTTGTTTATTTCTTCAGTTTTTATGTAACTATTTATATTTATTTTTTGCTCTCCACTCTTTGTTGCCACTGTAATATAATCCTCAAATTTCTCTACGTTTTCGTAATTTCCAGTAGACATTATGTCTTCAATAAATGTTACTTTATATGTATGATAGTTACCATCTGCAACCCAACTTTGTAAATTGCATTCTCTATTCTGATTAAAAATAACATTATAATAGTTATTCTTAAACACTTCTATATTCGGATAAATTTTTTCTTTACACTCATTTGTAAGCAAATTATACGCCTCTTGTATTTGTTGATTATTGCAATATTCAACAAATGTTTTTACTAAGTTTTCTTCTTGCTTATAAGTATCCTTATCTATATTATCACCAGAAATAATAGTTTTCTCTGGAGTATATAATGCCGTTTTGCTATTCTCTTCACTATTACTAGAATTGTTGCTTATTGAGTGAGCTAATGCAAATCCTATAAGTATTAATATTCCAAATATTTTTGCAAAACTTGCAATTTTTCCTTTGTTTTTTCTATAAAAATTACTAAGCCATCTACGAAACATATCTGCTCCTTTCTTTGCTTTAAGGCGAACTAAAAAGCTCGCCTTAATATCAGATTATTTTTATGTTAGTCATTCGTTGTTGTTCTTCCATTTGTTGCATTTAATCTTTCTGTTTCTCTTAATTGCGTTCTTCTTTCTTTTAAAACCTCATTCATTGCATTTTCTAGTGCCTTCGTGCTTTTCTCTGCATTACTATTTTTTTGTTTTATTGTATCATTAATTGGCATTTTTTTATTAACAGGTAATTTTATACTTTTTACATTGTTTTTTATAGCTTTTTCTATTACTTTATCTACTCCAACAATATATTGAGCTTTAGAATAGTGCCTACTACCTTCTATTGTTACTTTTGAATCTATTTTTCTCTCTAGTTCAACTAATCTATTTAGTGTTTCTGGATCTTTAGCTGCACCAGAAGTTATATATTGTCTTCCATCTGATATTGTTTGATTTACTTGCTGATTTACTTGTTGAATAATATTTGGGTTTCCTGCCTTAAATTCCTGAAGTTTACCCATTTTTTCTGCTGCTTTATTTTGCATCACCTCAATATTTTGTTCAACGAATTTATTATAGTTCATTGTTGCCTTGTTATCCTTATTTAGAGTTTGAAGTGCTCTATCTGGTTTTACATTTATATCCATTAAGCCTTTAATTGTTGGTAAATCTGTTATTCCCATTCCAGCATAAGGTGCCATAGTTTTTAATTTTTCTCTTGCTAATTCTTCTTGCTTATCCCTAGAAATAATTTTGCCATTATCATTCTTCTTCTCATCAATTTTAAATAATTTTATAGCACCTTCTATATTACCTTTATTATTTACAAAATTAAATTCATTTTGCTCTTTTTGTTCCTTTATAAATTCAGCTGTAATATTGTTCTTCCAATCACCATTTGTTCCTCCAGCATCTACATAGTATGTATCTGTAAGTCCATGAAGAGCTTGTCTTGTTTGTTCATATTGTTCCAGCATTCCTGATGAAAGTAATGGGCTTTCACTTAAATTTTCTAAATTAAGTCTGGCACTTAAATTGTTCATTTTATCGCCTATATTCAATTTATTCAATCCAGGAATTTTGTCAGCAATATTTCCATATGTTTCCAAATGTTTGCCCATACCTACGCCAAATCTATTTAATAAGGCTGTTGATAAATCTTGACCTCCAATAGTTGGTTTTTCTTCTTTGTCGTTTTTACTTTCTGTTTTTTCTTTTTCTGTATCATTTCCTTGTTCTAACTTTATTGACTCTCCATTATTAATGCTTGCATCATTAGTGTTTCCAATACCTAAGTCATTTGCATTATTTATTTGTATATTAGCACTATTTAAATTTATATTTGCATTTGATTTTTCATTATCCCCTAATTTAGATTTATTACTTTCCAATTCATTATTTTGTTTATTATTAAATTGATTTGAAGGTATATTATCTTCTTTTAAATTAATTGGATTGTTATTTACATTAGGTTCATCTAAAGACATATTACTTAGATTTGAACTAATTCCACCTGCTGGATTTTTTGCGAATTCATCTAAAAGCATATTTGATGCATCTTCTTCTGAGCCTATTCCACCAGTCGGATCATTTAAAACATTGTCTAATGGTGACCCTGGTGCATTATTATCTAAGAATTGCTTAGCACTATTAACACTATTCATTGCTCCCCCTGACATTGCTAGCGAAGCTCCTCCTGTTGCAATTGCCCCTCCTACCATTACTGCTGCTTTTCCTACTTGTTTTACAGCTTCTGCTCCTTTGTCTAGTGTTCTTTTGCCAGATTCAAAACTTGCAACATTATCAAGAGCTGTGCCTGTAAATCCAAATATATTTCTCATAAATTTCTCTATAGGTCTAACCATTGAAATTGCTATCAATGCAAAAATCTGGGTGTCCAATGTAGCATATGTTACCTTTCCAATTCCTGATCCAAGTTCAAATCCACTAGCAGTCATAACATTAATAGGTATTAAAAATAGTACACTATATATTAATAATTGGAATGGTTGAACCATTACACCCATAACAAATTCTTGAAACCATTTATTAAATCTTTGTTTTCCTGTTTTGCCTAATGCATATAATGAAGATATAATAGGTGCAACTATAATCATAACGATTATGTAGAATAACCTTTTAAAATATGCTAGTAAAAACACTATTGTTAAATAAGTTATATATCCATACATTATAATATAAACAACCGAGCTCATCACATCTAATGCACTTGTATTATCAAAATTATATAGTATATTTGCTACTATTGTATCATTGCCAAATGCCCCACTCAATCCTGCTGTTATTACATCCGAAATATAAAATATTCCTATCATAAGTATGTGTACAAACATAACTAAAGCTAAAGCTTTCAACCAATCATATAAGTATTCTTTCCATTTAGCTCTTTCAGTTGCAACATTTGAAGACATTACTATTCTTATTCCAGCATATATAAGTAGACACAATAGTATTACTACAGCTAAATTTCTTGTAATATAATATAATCCTGCTGTTGCTTGTTTTAATTGTTTCATTAAATGGTTAAATAAATTCCAATCACTACTATTTATTTGTCCGTCTTCATCAAACTTACTTGAAAATATATTTGCATTTGTTATTTGAACCCTATTACTGAAAATATCTTCAGGACTTAACAACATATTATATATTGTTTTTCTAGTATCATCTAATCCATCAAAAATAGCTTCAAAAATTTTCTTAGAATCTTTTGAATTAAACGCCTCTTTTAGCTCTTTTGCCTCTTCTGAACCTGAATTTATTGCAGTGCTAATCTTTTCTTCTGGGGCAAAAATTGCTGCTAGCATACCATTTACTCCATTTAAAATTCCCATTGCCATACTACTAATTGGCTTTGTTAATATAGAAGTTACTATACCTGCATTAGAAACAGTTGGGGTAATTGTTGACATCATAACTATAATTAAAATAACTAATAGTATTTTTTTAATCATTTCACTTTTAATAATCTTTTTTATCATATTTTTATTTCCCCTCTATTAAATACTATCAAGAAATTCAACTGAAAATTTCCATATGCTTAATGCTCCTAATATTATTGCAGCCCCAATTATATATGGTTTTATGCTTTCTTTTATGTTAGCTCTTTCCTCTAAACTAGAAAACATATATTTTATGCCTAATATTGTTCCACAAATTAATACTACAAAAACGCCAACTCCCCACAGAATACCGGCAAGATCGTTAAATCCTGTCCAATCTCCTCGTGAATCTTTTTCCCCTTCATTTTTTGCTAGTTCTATCCACCTTTCTCCTTGTCCCATAATATCAGAATCAGGTGTTGAGGCAAACACATTTATATATGATGAACTTAGCAATAATATTGTTATTATTAGCGTTAATAATATTTTAGTCTTATTCCTCATATATCTTCCTCCTTAAAATTCTTTGATAAACTTATATATAACATCTATAAACGTACTTATAGCAAAAACCATTAAAGCTCCTATTATATAGATTCCAAATGTTTTTTTATATTCTGCCTTTTCTTCCACTGATCCTATCATATATTTTATTCCTAATAGCATTAGTGTTACAACAGATAAAATTATTCCTATAACCCTAACTATTCCAAATATAACATTTCCTATTTCTTCTGCTTCTTTTGCTTTTGTTTTATTTATTGTAATACCAGTCGTTAGATCTGAAGCTAAGACGCATGAAGTTAAAGCTATTATTAAAATTATTACTAATATTATTATTTTTTTATACTTCATTATAATAATCTCCTTTGTTATTATTTTACACTATTTTATTGATTTTGACAAGGTTTTACATACTTATAAAATTGACAATTTTGTTTATTTGTTTTATAATTAAATTAATTAAATATAGAAAGGAGTGTCTTTTATGAGACACGATTGTGACTGCGATTGCGGAAATGATAATGTTGGTATTTTTGACCACATATATACTGGAGATGAAATCATTCCTTGGGCCCTTGATTATCCTATCCGTCAAAGATATGGTGATTATCCCAACCGCAATGAAGAAAAGTCCTCTGGTTCTAGTCTTCCCCGCAATTGGAACTTAAACCTTCATGCTTTTTTCTCAAAGGCATTCCGGATTGCAAGAGTTCTTCCTCTTGTAGGAGTTGCTATAGCAGCTATTGTTGTAGTCATTAACGCATTAGTCTAATATAGTAGCTTAGCCAGTTTCATAATTTGAAAATTCAATTAATGAAACTGGCTAATTTTATATACTAGGAACTTTAGTTCTTCTATATATAAAACCTGGTTAAGTTTTTAAATTCAATTCAGTACTATAATAGTTTTAGTAATGTTATCTTTTTCTTATTCCAGTTCTTCTCTTTCTGCTATTTTGTTTAAGTTTGTTTCAACAAACTCAAATTCTTTTGCAGTAGGCCTTATTTGTATTATAGCTGAATCTGTTCCAACTTTTAATAATCCCTCTCCCTTTAAACATGTTATTAAGAAGTCAGCCTCTCCTTCACTTAACTTAAACACTTCTTTTAAATATTCTATTTCTGATTTATCTTGTGCCAAGAACAATTTAGTATCTGAAGATGTTAAAACTGCTTGTGCTTCTGGTTTCTCGTAAAAGTCTTGAAATCTTTGCGAAACGATTGCAAGTGATACATTTCTCTTTCTTGCACGTCTGGCCATTCTATTTAAGAAATCTACTGCTTCAGGATAAGGAAGCATCATCCATGCCTCGTCTACCAATACTCTCTTCTTAGCTGCTTTTTTTCTGTCTTCACTATTCTTTTTAACATATTTTTCCCAAATCCATGAAAGTAAAATTTGCTGTGCAAGTGGTCTTGCAAATCTTTCCTCTAATTGAGATATATCTAGGTTTATAAATGGTACTCCTTCTAGTAATTCGAAAGTTGATTGTCCATCAAAATATGCCATTTGACCATTATACTCTCTTATATACTGTTTCATAACTTTTATTAAATAGCTGTAGTGAAATCTGTAATCTGCATTGTCATTTTCTTTTGCTTTTTTTAGTATTCTTTTATACCATGACCCTATTGTTGGCATATCCTTTTTTGTTTTTCCCAACAAGCTATCTGGATTATTTCCTTTTATCTCGTATAAACTATTTGGATCTGATGTTATTCCTACTCTTGCATATTCTTCTGCGACTGCTTCTGCTATTATTTGTTTTGTAAGCTCATTTACTTCATCACTTCTTGTACTTCCTCTTGCCATTGTAAGTATAGCTTGTGTAACATCCTCTACTTTGTTTTCGACATTTAATACTGGTCTTTCACGACCTGTTATTTCATTTTTTACTTTTTCTACTTCTATATCAAATAAGTTTATTATTGTGTCTGAAGTTGGGCTTATAACAACATTTATTCCTCCTAATGCATCAGCCACAGCTTCATATTCGCCTTCAGCATCTAATGCTAAACTTTCTATTCCCATTAGCACACATGATCTCGAAATCAAAGTTTTCATTGTTACAGATTTACCAGCACCAGATTTAGCAAAAACAACCATATTGTAATTTGTTAAACTATTATGAAAATTATCAAACAATATTGGTGCTCCAGTCTGTTTATTAAATCCAAGTGGTATTCCAGACAAGTGTCCAACTTCTGACATTGTAAATGGAAAGACTGTAGCCATAGATCCACGGTCAAATGTATGTATTTTTTTTACTTTATCTGTTAATAATGGTACATTGCTTTGAAAAGCTTCTTCTTGCAAAGCCCATGCAGATTTTATATTTACTAATGATTTTGACATTTCTGACGATAATAATTTTGTAAGTTTATCCAAATCTCTTAAGTTATACGCAAATAAAGTTGAAACTATTGAAGCCTCATATAATTTGTTAAAGCCAGAAGCAAGTTGATCTCTTAATTGTTCTGCCTCTGCTTTTTTTTGTGAAAGCAAACTTTCTCTGTTTATATTTCCTCTATCTCTTGCAACAATTCTTTCTGTTTCAAGTTCATTGATTGTTTTATTTAATTTATTTTGTGAAATTGATTCATGGATAGGATTAATATAAATAGATGTATTTATATCTCCAAATTCATACATGCTTCTAAACAAATATGGGAATGTCGTCATTCTTGGTAAATCTGCAATAAAGAAGCTTCTTGCAAATCTTGTAGTATCAGATATTATTTCTAGATGATCTATTTTAGAAGCGTCTATTCCGGCAGGAGCAATTAATTGTTTTATTGTTTTTTCTTTTAGAATCTCATACTTTTCTTCCATAGTCATTTCGTTATTTTCTGGTTGTTTTTCTTTCTTTTTTAGCATCTTTATTTGCCTCCTTTACCTTTTTTATTTGCTTCTTAGCTTCTTTTGTTAAGTCTTCTGAAAAATAATCTTTATTTTCTTCAACTAATTCATTAGCCAATTCCGCTACCAAATCTTCATAACTTTCTTCTTTTTCTTCTATTTCTTTTTGCAATTTGTCATTGGCATATCTAATGCTATTTTCTGCTAAATCAAGAGCATCTTCACCTATTTTCTTTTCTAAGGCCTTCATTTTTTTCTCTAATAAATCTGGTGCAGTTATATATAGATTATCAAAACCTGCTTTTTGTGCTTTTTCTATTCCATAGTTTTCTGCTTCATCTCTGTTATATGCATTGTACAATAAATCCACTAGCTCCTCTGAATCTAAAACCCTACCATTAACGCCTGATATAGCAAGAGTTCTTATTGTAGATTGGCACTTTGTGTATAAATCTGAAAATGCAGTTTCTCTTATCTCATTTTCATCAAGTAAGTCACCATCTACATTATTATAATAATATGATAATATTACATAATATTTTTTTCTTAATACATTTTTATTCATACTCATTCTTTCTGTATTAAATATTATATCTCTCCCATAATCGTATAAATTGTTCTGTCTTTCCACTTCCATTTTCTGATAATTTAATTGTTTTCTATTATAATTTCCATTTTCTAGCATTGCTTTATATTTATTTTCTTTTGTTCTTAATTCATTTTCTATTTTGCTTAATCTATCTTTATAGTTCTTTAAACTGTCTTCCAAATTTATTGTTCTAGTTTGCACATATATTTGTATTGGATTTCTTAAAGTGTTTAAAAATTGAATAAATCCACTTTCAACTGATGTCTTTTCTATATCAGACATTAAATCATAATTAATACCTTGGCATTCTATTACCATTAAGAATTTTTTTCCATTTTTTTGCACTATCATGTTATCTTCAATTTTATCGAACTCCATAAAATTAAATATAGATTCTTTGGTATAACTTTTTGACACTCCTTGCTTATTTTCCTCATGTTCTGTAGAACTACTTTTTTCTTTTGATACTTCTGCTTTTTTTTCTTTTGCGGTCATCCCAAGATAAACAAAAATAAGTATAAATATTAATATTACTAAAAATATTACAGCAGCTGATAATATACTACTTAATGTCATTATCTTTTTCCTCCTTTGCATAAACGTAAATTTTATTTTTTTTCATTTTAAATTTTATTGCTCTTTTTATAATCTCGTCCAGATTTTCTCCTTCTGTTTGCCTTGATATCTTTAGAGAGTCTATTCTTGGCATTTTGCATGTACCTATAACAAATCCAATTAATGCAAATAAAATTAATACTCCTATCCCAATTTTTGCTAGTCCAACACTCTTAAACAGTCCATAAAATATTAATCCTACAAAAGCTGCTCCTGCTGTCCATATTAATGATTTTGTAGAAAATATCATTAATATTCTTCCGTTCTCCCTTTACATTTCTAGGTATTTCATACATTCCCATGGTCTTCACTCTCCATTTTTACTATTTATTATAATTATAGCAGATTAATATAATATTTTGGAGAATTTAGTTTAAAATTGTTAAAATGTTATATTTCTGTAACATAAATGTAACAAAAAAGGACTTTGCTTTAATAGCAAAGCCCTTTTTGTATTTTTTTGTTGTTTAATTATTGTCCTAATCCACTTGCCAATTCATAAATTGATTTTGCAAATGCTGCTGCTGCAAATAATAGTACCGCACCTACTAAATATGGAATAAAAGTTTTTTTGTATTCTGCCTTTTCTTCTGAACTACCCATCATGTATTTAATACCAAGTACCATTAAGCAAACTACAGAAATTATAATACCAATTACTTGTATAACACCTATTACTTTATTACCTACTGTTTGATAAGTAGTATCAGTTGGTGTTGTTGGTTCTATTGAAACTGTTCCTATATCAGTTGCTAAAACCATTGCAGACATTGCAACAACCATTGCAAAACATAAAATAGCAATTAAAGCTTTATTAAATTTTGTATTTTTCATTTTCTTTCCCTCCTTTTTTTATTTGTATATATTAAATTAACTTTAAAAACTTGTATATAAAATATTATAACATAAAGTTTTAATTATTTCAACTTTTTTACTTTTTTCATCTTTTTTATAA
>OIZL01001109.1_pt1 | contig 16048 bp, 19 predicted proteins | sample 1588541 | NCBI WGS metagenome assembly OIZL01 (sample SAMN03283285) | human gut metagenome | biome: human-associated habitat; material: feces | host: Homo sapiens | place: Peru | collected 2012 | reverse complement strand
AATTTCCACTTTAAAAATAAAAATTGTTATGTTAGAATATAATCTTACTGAGGTGGTTTTATGGGTAAAGTATATTATAATGAAACTAAGGTAATTATAGATGATATGAAAAGAATATATGGACCTGATGATTTAGACTGGATGAGCTATTTAATTACAGTTAGAAATGTATTAACATATCATCATATAATAAAAGAATGTGATGGAGGTTCACTAGAACTTTCTAATGGTGCTCTTTTAACAAAAAAAGCACATAGACTTCTTAATATGACAGAAATTAAAGATTATAACTTATATCTAGCGTGGAATGAATTATTTAAAGAAATAAATAAAAGAAAAGAACCAATGGATGATTATCTTAGAGAAGAAAGTAAATTACTAAAACTACATACTCATAAACTTATATATGGAGGTGAATTCTAATGTTTGTAAAAAATGATTTTTTAAAACTAACAATAATGTTTTTAGATGAAAATGAAAAAGTAATAAGTACAAGTAAATTAGTAGGTAAGAGTATTAAAGTACCAGAAAATACAAAAATTGCTTCTTTAGTTGAACACACTAATGATAATATGGAAGTAATAAATAGTTACTACATAGGACAAACATCAAATTTTAAAGATTTATTAGAAACTTCAAAATATAGTATTGATTTATCTAATATAAAAGCAGGTGATTTAAGAAATAAAGAATCAGAAGAAATAAATGTAGTTTATGAAATAAAAAATAACAAAGTAATAGTATCTAGAATTATAAAAAAGGAAGAAAGAGTATTTAGTAGTCCATTACTATTAAGTTATCATCTACATAAATTATCTAATAGATTAGAATTATTTTATAAAGAAAGTAATGAAGTAAAAACATTGATATATAAGTAAGAGTTTGATGCTATACGAGGAGAAAATAAATGAATTATGTATATCATGGAAGTTCAATTCCAAATTTAAAGTATATTGAACCTAATCAAAGTACTCACATGAAAAAATGGGTTTATGCTACACCATCAAAAGCTATAGCTGCTATCTTTTTATCAAGCAAAGGCTCAGATTTATTTTATTCTTTATCTGGGAATGGAATAGAATATCCAATAGAATTAGTTGAAAGAAAGCCTTCAATGTTTAAATCAATATTTAATTGTGATGGTTATATATACAAATTGGATGCATCTAATTTCAAAAGTGGATTGACTGGATGGTCGGCCGAAGTTGTAAGTGATAAAGAAGAGAAAATTTTAGAATGTGAATACATTGAAAATGTTTATGATGAATTAATAAAATTAAACAGGGAAGAAAAAATAAAATTATATTTATTTCCAGAAAGGCCTAATAAAATACCATTAGATAATAGTGACCTTATTCCAAAAGTAAACAAGTGGCAACATAATGGTTTTGATATTAATATATTTTTTGATTTATATCCTGAGTTAAAAGATAAATATTTAAATGAATATAATGAAGAATAACTAAAGTAAGAGTCTAATTGAATTTAGATTCTTTTTTTAAAAAAACACTTGATTTTCTCCAGAAATTATCATATAATGATAAAAAGAGGTGAAAATATGCTAATTTCTAATGATATTGCAAAGAACAATTATGAAGAATATTTAAACAAGGACACAAAGTTATCAAGGGAAATAAGAGATGGAAAATTATTTAGAATCATTAATGGTTTATATGAAACTGATCCTAATACACCAGGATATTTACTTGCCAGCAGTATATATGGACCTTCATACATATCTTTTGAGTATGCTTTATCTTACTATGGTTTAATACCTGAAAGAGTTACCACAATTACATGTGCTACTTTTGATAAGAAAAAGAGAAAAGAGTATATTACCGACTTTGGTGTTTTCACTTATAGAGATGTTCCCTCATCTGTATACTCAGAAGAAATAATTTTAAAAGAAGAAAACAACTATTCATATCAAATTGCAACCCCAGAAAAAGCATTATGCGATAAGTTATACACACTATCTCCATTGACAAACTATTCTAATTTAGAAAATATGTTATTTAATGATTTGAGAATAGATGTAGAAGAATTAAATAAAATGAATGTTGATAAAATCGAAAAATTAAGTGAACTATATCATTCCACAAATGTAGAATTACTTGCTAAATATATGAGGAGGAACAAAAATGAATAATGTAATCGAACAAATGCTTTCTAAATATGATATTAAAAATACAACTGATGAAATTAATGCATTAAAAGAAATAATTCAAGAAATAGTATTATCTGGTTTATCTAGAGGAAACTTCTTCAATAAAGCTGCATTTTATGGTGGAACAGCATTGAGAATATTTTATAATTTAGATAGATTTTCTGAAGACCTAGATTTCGCCTTACTAGAACCAAATCAAGATTTTGATTTAAGTAAATATTTTATCTATATTGAGAAAGAATTAAAAGCCTATGGAATAAACCTAGAAATTAGTACAAAACAAAAAAGTAAAGAAACTAATATCACATCAGCTTTTTTAAAAGGAAATACTTTAGAACACATACTAAAATTCTTTCCAAGTGAAGAAGAACACAAATACAATCACATATTAAAAGATCTAAAAATTAAATTTGAAGTTGATATAAATCCACCATCAGGAGCAACCTATGAAGATAAATACAAATTATTACCTAGTCCACATCAAATAAAATTATATGATAAAGAATCCTTACTCGCAGGAAAAATTCATGCAATATTATGTAGGGGATGGAAAACAAGAACAAAAGGAAGAGATTTATATGATTATATATTCTTTTTAGCTAATGATATCAAAGTTAACATTGAACTTTTAAAAAATAAATTAATTGAATCTAATTACATAAATGAAAAAGATAATTTAGATATTAATAAAGTAAAAGAATTATTAATTAATAAATTTAACGAAATTGATTTTAATGATGCAAAAGAAGATGTCAAACCATTTATTAAAAATATTGAAAGCCTAAATATATGGAATAAAGAATTCTTTATAGACATTACTAATAATTTAAATTAATGAAATAAAAGAAAGGATACAAAATGGCAATAACTAAAACAGATTTTATAAATTATACTAGATGTAGAAGATACCCAGCATTAGAAGAAATACATAACGACAAACTATCAAGTGACATGTCTTTAGAAGAATATTTAAAGCAAGAAGAGAATGACAAATACAAAGAAATGCTTGGCACTATGTTTGAAGTATCTGATGATGGAGAAACCGATAAAACAGAAAGCATAAATATTCAATTAAATGCAATGATGGAATACTATAAAGAAGTAGAAATAACGGCCGGAAAAGAAGTTGAAAGATTATTTGGAGGTACCAGCGTATATAATCTAGATACATACAAACAAGAAAGTTTTAACTTTAACAAAAATGGCATTAAATACTTATGTTTTGTTGATATATATAATGAATCTAACAATGAAATAAACATAATAGAAGTAAAAGCAACTACATCAAGAAAATATAAAAATCTATTTTATAACATTGGAAAAGAAAAATATCCTTTATTTACAAAAATAAATAATTTTTATACATTAACACCTAATCCGGGTTTATCTAAAAACTATTCAAATAAAGTAGAAAAATTACTTAACAGATTCACTGATGAAGGAAAGTACATGTATGATATATCAGTACAAAGATATATAATTGAAGGCTATCTAAAAGAAAACAACATAAATAAAAATATCAACTATTATCTAGCAGTATTAAATGATGAGTACGAGTATGATGGAACAATAGTTAATGGTAAAAGAGTATATAATACAGATAAATTTGGAAATAGAATAATTGATATCTATAAAATAAATGGCATAACAGAAATGTATCAAAGTAGAATAGATATAGAAAGACAAAACTTAGAGAAAAATATATTCGAAAGTGATCCTAGTCCATGTAATTTAAGTGTATCATGTGCTTTAAAAAAGAATACAGAATGTAAATTCAAATCAATATGTTTTAAAAATGTACCAGAAAAAAATGCAAGCTTCAATTATAAAAGATTTGTTAGTTTTAAATGGGATGGTATAACATATAATAAATATGACTTAATAAATAATGGATACTTAAAATTAGATGATATACCTTATGAATGGTTAACAAGTGAAAATCATAAAATTCAAAGAGAGTGTTATGATAGAAATGTTACATATATAAATAAAGATAAAATAACTGCCGGACTAAATAGTTTAGAATACCCAATATATCATTTGGATTTTGAAACATTTCCTTGTCCAGTACCAAGATTTAAAGGAGAACACCCATACTATCAAAGCCCTTTTGAATTTAGTTTGCATATAGAAAAATCACCAAATAATTGTGATAAAGAACTTGATAACTATGTTTTTCTAGCACGCTCAAATGAAGATGAAAGACTAGAAATGGTAAAAAAATTGGTAGAAAAAATACCAATACAAAAAACAGGAGGTTCTATGCTAGCGCAGAATGTTAACTTTGAAAAAGGAAGAATTAAAGAACTAGCAAACATATTTCCTGAATATAAAAATGAATTAATGGCTATAAGAGATAGTGGAAGAGACCTACTAGAAATAATAGATAACAACAAAGAATTATATAAAAGCTTAGGATTTAGTGAAGAAGAATCAAGCACTATGAACTATTATAACAATGAACAAAGTGGAAGCTTCTCAATAAAGAAAACATTACCATTATTTACAAATTTAACATACAAAGATTTAGAAGTACAAAATGGAGTTCAAGCATTAGTTGAATATGCCAATTATAAAAATATGACTGAAGAAGAAAAAGAAAGAAAACAAAATGCCTTAGTTGAATATTGTAAACAAGATACATGGGCTATGGTAGAAATATTAAAAGGTTTAAGGAGAGAAGTAGAAAAATGAATGGAGAAGTAATAGTAGATTTAGATAAATTTAATAATGAAGGAATAAGAATAATACACAATAATGAAAATAACTTATATTATGTAGAACTATCAAGTGGAGAGATGATGCCATTAATAAGCCCAATAGATGGCACAAGACTTGAACCATATAGAAATACTAAATACTTAATTAGTGATAATGATTTATTATACACATTAATAAATGATGGAGAAGTAATCCCACTTTTAAGCAATACAGGAGACTTTTTAATTCCAACACCAATAAATGATGTGTTTTATGGAAAAAATGAAAAAGGATCATACTTTTATAAAGATAGTAAAGGTAATATTATTAGATTGTTAAATCCAAATAATGGAGTTAAATTATTTATTAATGATAATAATGAAATAGTTAGTCATGTAGACAATAATGTTTATTCAATACAAGATGGAGAAATTGTTATAACGCCTAGAAATTAGAAAAACGTCCGGTTTAAATTCAAAATTGTAAAGTATTGTCAAGAAAAATGAAAAAACTTGATAAGAAAAAAAGTACATAGTATATTAATTATAGAGGAGAGTGAAAATATTATGATATATCCATCAATTGATAGTCTTTTAATGATAGTGGACTCTAAATATAAATTAGTGCATGTTGCAAGTGAAAGAAGTAAACAAATGATATTAAATAACCATTATCAAATGAAAGAAGAAGAATATGTATCAAAAAAACCAATAGGTAGGAGTTTGGAAGAATTAGAAAAGGGATTAATCAAAATTAAAGAATAATCTTTTTTTTTTACTAAATAAATAAAACGTATTGAAAACATATATGTAATGTATTATAATTGTCTTATGGAGAGTGATATAATGAGTACAATCAATATGAGTTTCAGAGTTGATAAAGAAACTAAAGAAAAAGCAGACAAATTATTTAAAAAAATGGGAATGAATACAAGTGTGGCTATAAATATGTTTTTAAATCAATGTATAATAGAAGATGGACTACCTTTTACACCATCTAACAAAACTAAATCAAGTGATTATTACATAAGAAAACTAAAAGAATTAAATGATGAAACTCCAAACATAAAAGCATCTATGGAAGATTTATATAACTATTATAAATTAATCGAGGAATACAATGAAAATAGTAAGATATAAAAAAATGAGTAAAGGAAGGTATAAGTTAACTTTAGATAATACAGAACTTATACTTTATGAAGATGTAATTCTTAAAAATAATCTTTTAAGAACAAGTAATATAAATCTAGAACTTTTAGAAAAAGTAATGAATGAAAATATATATTATGAAATCTATAACATGGCTTTAACATACATTGAAATTAAAATGAGAACATCAAAAGAAATAAAAGACTATTTAAATAAAAAGAATTTTAATACTAAACTAATAGATGAAGTATTAGATAGACTTAATAAAGAAGGATACCTAAATGAAGAAAAATATATAGATGCATTTGTTAATGATAAAGTTAATCTAACTAACTGGGGACCATACAAAATAAAGAAAAGTCTTTTAGATTTAGAATTAGATGAAACACTAATAAATAATAAATTAAATACAATTAATGAAAATATATGGAATGGTAAAATAGAAAAAATAATAAATAAGAAGTTAAATAGTTTAAAAAATAAATCTAATTATATGGTTAAAAACAAACTAAAAATAGATTTATATAACTTAGGCTATGATAATAATTTGATAGAAGAAAACCTTAATAATTTAAACTTAAATAATAACGAAAACATAAAAAAAGAATATTCAAAAGCTTATAATAAATATTCTAAAAAATATATGGATCAAGAATTATATCAAAAAGTTAAATCCTACCTATATAGAAAAGGATACAAAATAGAAGAAATAAATTACATGCTTGATAATCTAGAATAAAAGAAAACTTCAGTTCTTAGTGAACCGAAGTTTTTATTTTAGTTTAATCCAAATCTTTCATTATATGAATCTTTTAATTCTGAATCAGTAATCTTAATACCATATTTTTCTCTTAAATTAAGTAATGCTTTTGTACTAAAATTAGTTTCATTATTAATTTTTTCTTCACTAATAACACTAATAATATCATCTTTAACACTATCTAAATCTTTCTTTTCTTGTTGACTTACTTTAAATATAATATGATATCCGTATTGACTCTTAACTGGTTCATCAGAATAAGTATTAGTCTTTAATTCTTTAGCAGCTTCCATAAAACTTGCATCATAATTATCATTAAACTTAACTGTGCCTAAACTTCCACCATTATCTTTATTAGCTGAATCATCAGAATACTCTTTAGCCAAATCATCAAAACTTTCACCATCATTTAACTTCTTAATAACTTCCTTAGCAGTTTCTAAAGCTTTCTTTTCTGCTTCAGTCTTTTCACTATCAGAAGAAGTACTAGAAGTATCTACTTTTATTAAAATATGTTTAAGTTCCATATCACCAACAACTTCAGAATCATAATATTCTTCAATCTCTTTATCAGTAACACTATCTTTAGCATAATCTTTAAGCCATTCATTTCTCTTATAAGAAAGTCTTAACATATCTTTAAAAGCATCTTCATCTTTAACTCCATAATAATTTTGAATATTAGTTAAATATTGATCTTTCCATTGTTTTTTATAAGAAGAAACAACATTTCTAACATAAGTATTTTCATCATCAGTAGATTTATACTCTCTAGATAATAATTCTTCATCTATTAAATCTAATAAAGTACTAACCCCATATTGACTTTTTAACTTATTATATAAGTCTTCAGCACTTATTCCTCCCTCATCAAATTTTACAACGCTTTCTTTTCCATTCTCTAAATGAGAAGTAGAACAACCTACTAAAAGAAAAGCACTAAGTACTATCAAAAATAATTTTTTCATACTATTACCTCCACAATAATTATAATAACAAAAAAATAAAGAAAACACAATAATAAGCACTCACATATTTTTATAATTTGCTTATAATAAAAGTGTAAAGATAAAAAAAGGAGGAATGTCTTATGAATTGTGGATGCGGAAATAATGGTTTATCAGGTGCGGCATTTGCTTTAGTGTTATTTATATTATTAGTAATCATACTAGGTGCATTTATCTAATTTAAAGGAGGGGTGTTAAATGAACAATTGCTGTAAGCAAGTTAATCCATGTTGCGGTGGTAATAACTATGGAAATAGTTTCTTCGTAATCTTAATTCTATTCATATTACTAGCAATAATATTTGGTGCTTTCGTAGGTTGGTAATATGACACAACTACAGTAATGTGTGAAAAAAGTAACTCAATCGAGCTACTTTTTACTTTATCTTATCTCTCATTAAATCAAATATTTCTTCTCTACTTAATTCAACTTTTCTCTTATATTTAGGAATTAAATGCAAATGATAATGCTTTACAAACTGAGCTTCTCCATTATTCTGAATTAATATAACACTATCTGGATTTAAATTTTCTATCATTGCTTTCTTAACTTTCTTAGCAATTTCCATGATATGAGTTAAATAATCAATTTCTATATCTTCTAATTCAGTAAAATGCTTCTTAGGAATAATTAAAGTATGCCCAGGACTATCTGGATATGCATCTAAAAAAACTTTTACCATATCATCTTCATATAAAGTATAAGAAGAAACACTTCCGTTAATAATATCACAGAATAAACAATCTTTCATAAACATCACCTAATAAAATTATAAAAAAATTTTAAACTAAAATCAATCATTAGCATATACTAAATGTAAATTGAATCATAAATTATAGTATAGGTGATAATATGAATATAGAAAAAGATTTTGTTATGAAAAATGAAGATATAATATATTTTGATAATGCAGCAACAACATTTAAACCTATAAGTGTTATAAATAAAGAAATGGAATATTTAACTAAATATACAGCTAATTCACATCGTGGAGATTATAACATAAGTTTTAAAGTAGATGATGAAATAGATGAGTCTAGATATTTAGTTAGTAAATATATAAATTCAAAAAGTAAAGATGAAATAATATTTACTAGTAATACAACTGATAGCATGAATCTTGTTATAAATGGGTTCTTTGGAGAATATTTAAGAGAAGATGATGAAGTAATATTAACCAAATCAGAACATGCATCAAACATATTACCATGGCTTGTACTAAGCAAAAAAATAGGATTTAAAATAAAATATGCTCCATTAGATAAAGAAGGTAAACTAAGTTTGGAAAGTATTAAAAAAACTATTACTAGAAATACTAAGGCAATTTCAATCGCACATGTTACAAATGTTATTGGAGATATTAGAGATATAAAAACAATTACAAAGTATGCTCATAAAAAAGGTATTCTAGTACTTATAGATGGTGCTCAAAGTGTACCACATATTAAAACTGATGTACAAGATTTAGACATAGACTTTCTAGCATTCTCAGCACATAAAATGTGTGGACCAACTGGTCTTGGAATACTTTATGGAAAATATGAATTACTAAAATACATGAAACCATTTAAATATGGTGGTGGAATGAACGAGATATATAATGAAAATACTATTGAATTAGATGATATACCTTATAGATTTGAAGCAGGAACACCTAATGTAAGTGCAATAATTGCTTTTAGTGAAACTATTAAATATTTAAATAAAATAGGTATTGAAAATATAGAAAGAACAGAAAAATACTTAAAACATTATTTAATCAAAGAATTAAAAACAATTCCATATATAAAAATATATAATGAAAATAGTGAAGGAAGTATAGTGCTAATTAATATAGATGGAATAGAATCGGGTGACTTAGGACTTTATTTAAACACTAAAAATATATGTGTAAGGAGTGGTAAACATTGTGTAAAAATGCTAGAAGAAGAGGCAGAATTCAAAGATACAGTAAGAATTAGTTTATATTTTTACAACTCCTACGAAGAAATAGATAAATTAATTCTTGCTTTAAAGGATTTTGATAATATAAAAAAATATGTAAATTTATAAAATTTTACTAAATTTAAAAATTGAGGTCAAAAAATGACTTCAATTTTTATTTTTGTTTCTTTCCTTATATAGGACTTAATTTTAAATTTAAAATTTGTATATAAAAAACACTTTCAATTTTTAAAAATGGCGATTTGTATTATATTTTCTAATGTGTTAAAGTGTACATGAAAGGAGGGATAACATGTTAAATAACGTTGTTCTCGTTGGAAGACTTACAAAAGATCCTGAAGAGATACTAACAGAGAAAAACAATAAAAGAACAGTAGTTATAATGGCCGTGCCAAGAAGTTTTAAAAACTCTAATGGAGAGTATGATACAGATTTCATTAGAGTAGTACTTTGGAATATGATTGCTGAACATACTTGTGAATATTGTAAAAAAGGCGATGTAATAGGAATAAAAGGAAGAATTCAATCAAGTAGTTATGAGAAAGATGGAGAAACAAAATATATTACAGAAGTAGTCGCAGAAAAAGTAACATTTTTATCAAGTAATAAAAATATACAAGCTGTCGAAAATACAGAAGAAAACTAAATGAAAATAGATTATCTTCTATTTTCATACTCTTACCTTTCTTAATTCACAAATAATTTATTCTAATATATAAATGTTTACAAATGAATTACAACCCTTAACCTCAAAAATACATTTTATCTTTCATATAAGTATTCTTGTAAAAATATTATCAATTTAGTATAATTATTATGGTGGAAATATGCTAAGAAGTGATAGATTAAAAAATTTAAGAATACTAAATGGAGTCACACAAGAAGGCCTTGGTAGCATACTTGGTGTTACTAAGAGTACGATTTGTTGTTATGAAAGAGGAACAAGAACTCCTACATTAGAAATTCTCATAAAACTTTCTGATTATTTTGAAGTTTCAATAGATTATTTACTAGGACGGGATGTTTTGGTAAGAGATAAAAATAATAAATTAACTTTTATGAGTGAAGAAGATTTAAATTTAATGCAAAAATCCCCTAAGAAAGGTGAGAGTATGAAAATAGAAGATATAATAAGTAAGTTTGAAAAAACTAAAAGATTAACTAAAGATGAAATAAATTATGTAGTAGAAAATTATACAAACGATAAAATAAATGATGATGACATGGGTAAATTACTTTTACTTATTAAAGAATATGGTTTAAACTATAAAGAAACATTTTATTTAACCGACGCAATGATAAATACTGGAGATATTTTAGATTTAAGTAATATTAAAAGAGTAGTAGTAGACAAACATTCAACAGGTGGAGTAGGAGATAAAGTAACATTCTTAATCGCACCAATCGTGGCATCATTAAATCTTGGTATTGCTAAAATGAGTGGAAGAAGTTTAGGATTTACTGGCGGTACAATAGATAAATTAGAAAGTATACCAGGTTATAAAGTAAAATTAACAAATGAAGAATTTGAAAGTTATGTTAATAAAATAGGTGTAAGTGTTATAAGTCAAACAAATTCACTGGCACCAGCTGATAAAAAGATATATGCTCTTCGTGACCAAATAGGCGCTGTAGAAAGTATTCCTTTAATTGCTAGTAGTATAATGAGTAAAAAAATTGCCAGTGGAGCACATTTCATAGTTATAGATTTAAAAGTTGGTAAAGGTGCTTTCATGAAAGATATAGAGAGTGCAAAAACACTTGCTGAATATATGATAGAAATAGGCAAATACTTTAATAGAAAAGTAGTATGTGTACTAACTGATATGAATACTCCACTTGGATTCTCAGTAGGTAACAGCCTAGAAGTAAAAGAAGCACAAGAATTCTTCTCAGGCACAAGAGAAAAAAGATTAGAAGATTTAGTAATATCACTAGCAAGTGAAATGGTATCAATTGGAAAAGACATATCAATTGAAGATGCAAAGGCATTAGTAATAGATACTCTAAATAATGGAAGTGCAAAAGACAAATTCTATGAATGGATAACAAACCAAGGTGGAAAATTAGGTAAAATGAAATCTAGTAAATATACTAAAATAATTTATTCTGACAAAGATGGTTATATAAACAACATAGATCCTATAGGCATAGCTAAATTTGTACAATCTCTTGGTGCAGGAAGAATAAAAAAAGTAGATAATATAAACTTAAATGTCGGAATAACTTTAAAAAGTACACTTTATACTAAAGTTACTAAAGGTACACCATTACTAGAAGTATTTTATGATAAAGAGATTGATAACATGGAAGAAGAAATTTTAAAATGTTTTACTATAGAAAGTATTAAAAAAGAAGAAAAAGATATAATAATAGATGTAATAAAATAAAGGAGACTTATGAAAAAAATATTATTTCTATTAACTATCTTTTTTTCTTTTATTTTCAACTTATATGCTCTTAATAATATAAGTATAAATAATAATATGTTGATACCTGAATTTAATAAAAACACAAAAGTATATAATGTATTCGTACCATCAAACATAGAAATAATAACTATAGTGGTTGATAAAGATGATAATGAAGTAATTACTGGTTCTGGTAGTAAAAGTTTAAAAGAAGGATTAAATGTAATAGAAATAATATCATATATAAATGATATCGAAGTAGAAAGATATACTTTAAACATAACAAGAGGTAACATAACTTATGATAAAACAAACTCTAACTTAAAGAATTTAATTATAAATGATTACGAGATAAATTTTAATGAATTTGTTTATGAATATGAAATAAAAATTAAAACTAATGATAAACTTAATATACATTATGAAACAAATACACCCTTAGAAACAGTTACTTTAAAAGGTGATACATCTCTTAAAAATAAAGAAAATGTAATAACAATTAAAGTAATAAGTGGAGATAAAAAACATTCAAGTACATATAAAATAAAGGTAATAAAGGAATTAAAAGACAATACTTCAAATAAAAAAACTAGTATATTTGATAATAAAAAATTTACTAGTTTTGAACTAAAACTTATTATAATTGGATTAATATTTTTAGGATTAATTATATCTTCAATAATATTTTATTTTATATTTATAAAGAAAAAGAAATACTTTAGACCATTTAAACAAAAGAAAAGACCTTAATAAAGGCCTCTATATTTAACACAATATTCTTCATATGTAAGATTTTCATTTTTAATAATAGTTGCTACTTCAACACCAACATATCTGTAATGCCAAGGTTCATACTCATATCCAGTCATATATACTTTATCTTTAGGATATCTCATTATAAAACCATATTTATGAGCATTTTGTTGTAGCCATTCAAACTGAGGTGTATCTTCAAAATATTCCTCTAATGTACCATCAGTACTTAAATCCATCGCAAGACCAGTTTGATGCTCACTTGAATTAGGTCTAGCAGAATACTTATCAGCATTTTCTCTACCTCTTTCATTTACATTTCTATTATATATTCTAGTTTGCAAGTCTTCACTTCTATAACCACTTTGTAAAATAATATATAATCCATCATTTCTCATTTGACTAACCATATTTTCCATAGCTTCAGCAGCTGTTTTCTCCATTCTTTGTCCTTCAATATTAACTAAATTCTTAGGTTCTATTCCACTAGGAAGCATATGATACTTGTTAACTAAAACTAATAAATCATCTGGATCACTTACTTCTTTCATATTAGTATAATATTCATGGTCTAAATCAGTATTAACATTCATAATAATTTCTTCCGTACTTAAATCACTATTTTTATTCTTATAATCTATATACCTTTCAATATTCTCTATATGAAAATACTTAACTTTAGAAAACTCACTCAAATAATCATACTTTTTATCTATCTTATTAATTTCTTCATTACTCATATTGCTTTTAATAGTATTACTTTCTTCTTTAGAATAACCTAATTCAGTTAGCTTATCTTTAATAACATCATCTTCTTTCTTAGTTTTTCCTGTATCAGTATTATTAGTATTAATTTCTTTATCATTATTTAAAAATTTATATAAACTTTTAATACCAAACACACCAAGACAAACAACTAATAATAAAATAAATATATTTCCAAAATTAACTTTAACCTTCTTTTTCTTTCTCATGATACCACCTACACTAATTATACTACTTTTTAAATAAAATATCTCTTTAATTTTAGCAATTTTACACAATAGAATTTATACATTAAAATTAATATTATATTTAATATTAAATGGCTCTCATTCAAATTTATTTAATATGTAAGAAATTACATATTTTTTTAGTAATTTAAAAGAATAAAAAGAATACCATTTATTAAGAGGTGTTTATGAAAAAAATAATTATATTGTTTATCTCTTTATTTTTATGTATAGGAATATATAAATGTGAAGAAGAACCAAGTGCAATCACATTAAATAGTGAAGCAGGAATAATAATGGAAGCAAGTACTAATAAAGTATTATTTGAAAAAGATGCCGAAAAAGAAATGGCACCAGCTTCCATGACAAAAATAATGACACTTTTACTTATAATGGAAGAAATAGATAAAGGAAATTTAAAATATGATGATGAAGTATTGATAAGTAAAAATGCTGCAAATATGGGTGGAAGTCAAATATATTTAGAAGAAAACTCTAAAAGTACAGTAAAAGAATTAGTAACATCAATAGGTATAGGTTCAGCTAATGATGCATCTGTCGCAATGGCAGAAAAAATAGGTGGAACTGTAGAAAACTTTGTAAATATGATGAATAAGCGTGCTAAAGAATTAGGATGTACTCATACCAATTTTATGAATCCACATGGACTTGATACTGAAGGACACTACTCATCTGCTAAAGACATGGCTTTAATCGCAAGTGAATTATTAAAACATGAAAACATATTAGAAATAACTGGAACATATGAAACTACTATAACACATCAAAATGGTAAAAGTATCTGGCTTGTTAACACTAACTCATTAATAAGATTCTATAGTGGTCTTGATGGCCTTAAAACAGGATTCACAGACAAAGCAGGTTATTGTTTAACTGGTACAATGAAAAGAAATGACATGAGATTAATAACAGTAGTAATGAATGCGAAAGAAAAAGAAGACAGAAATACAGATACGATAAATATGATGGAATATGCTTTTAGTAATTTTTATAAAGAAACCTTAGTAAAAAGTGATAAACCTTTAGGTACAATATTTATTGATAATGCTAAAAAAAGACAAGTAAATTATTACCTAGAAAAAGATGCAAATATAATACTAGATAAAAACACTAAAGATATAAAATATAAATATGATATACATCTAAATGAAGTATCCGCACCATTAAAAAAAGGAGATGTAGTAGGTACTCTTACACTACAGTACAACAATAACTTAGTAAACTATAATTTAATAGTAAAAGAAGACATAAAAAAAACAAACTTCTTTGGTAGAATGACTAACTATTTAAAAGATATACTTAATGGCAACATTAATGTTATCAACATTTGACTTAAGCACTAAACTATACTATAATACATCCCTGAACGGGGGAAAATATGGAAGAATTAATAAATTATGCTAAAAACATATGTGACTTAGATGTAACAAAAATAACTACAAGAGAAGAATTAATAGAAAAAATAATAAATCAACATGAAATTAAAATAAATTTTATATTTCAATATCTAACGGAAGAAGAAAAAAGAAAATATTGTCATTTACTAAGACATCAAAATCTATATTATTATTTACAAAACTTTAATTTACAAGAAAGACTAAATATAATCAAAGATATCGCAAAACATATAGATGGAAATAAAATTTATTCTTTAACACTTAATGAAAATAATGGATATAAATATCAAATATTAAAAATATGTCATGATAAAATAGACCAACTTTATGTATATAAAATAATCGCAACTATACAAAGTGAAAGAGTAAGAAAAAAGTGTATGGATTTATTCATACATTCCTCATTTTACAGAAAATTAATAATACAAACTTTAAATGAAAAATCAAAAGAAGAGTATATAAACAATTTAGAAAAAATAAAAGATAAAGTAGATGTAATACTACAACTTAAAGATAATGAGAAAATTAAATATTATGCATCACTTCCAGAATATAGTGATTATAGGTCAGATTTAGTTATTGGAACTAAAGATGAGGACTTTATAATAAACAAATTTAAAGAAATAAAAGTAAAAAAATTCAGATTAAATCTTATAAAAAAGGTAGAAAATAATGAACTTAAAATAAAATTAATACAAATGTTAGATGATAAAAAAATGATAGATTTCTTATTAACAAATGAACAAAC
>OIZL01001107.1_pt1 | contig 16074 bp, 16 predicted proteins | sample 1588541 | NCBI WGS metagenome assembly OIZL01 (sample SAMN03283285) | human gut metagenome | biome: human-associated habitat; material: feces | host: Homo sapiens | place: Peru | collected 2012 | reverse complement strand
CTAGTATGAATAAAATAAAAATAACTAATTCAAATATGTCAGAAAGTTATTTTACAGAAACTAAGTTTAAAAATATAGAATTTGATAATAATAATTTTAATAAAGCAGAATTTTTACAAACAAAACTATATAATATAGACTTTTCAAATAATGATATTAGTGAAATAGTATTTGATAATTATTCAATATATGGTGCTGTAATAGACCCATTACAAAGTCAGTTTATAGTGGGTAGTTTAGGAGTGAGGTTTAAATAAAATGGATAGAATAGATTATTTAAAAGAAAAGAAATATAAGATTCAAGGACAACTTAATTCATTATATTTAAATAATGGAGATATTGGTCAAATACAAAAGATTAAATCACAAATAAATGAGATTAATTTTGAAATTAATAGTAAAAAAGGTAATGAAATATCTCAAAATAATCAAATTAATAAAGAAAAAAGAGATATTTTTAAGACTATAAGTGCAAATAATTTTAATAATAGAAAATAAATACTTGTAACTAAGACACATTTTATGCTATAATCTTGCTTGCAAGGAGTGAGATTGATGAAAAAGTTAAAGAAAAATTTACCTGAAGGCGTAAAATATGAATTTGCTAGATATAAAGGTGTAAAAGTTAAACTTGTTCCAAACAAGAAAAAAAGTAATAAAACAAAATAAAAACCTCACGAATATTTAAAACGTGAGATTTTTTTTTAGAAATTAATTTTGCATGGATTATCCACAAAAATACTAATTAAGAAATTAACAAGAGTTGGTAAGAAGAATAGTAATGCCACTAAAACAAGTCTAGTTAAAGCTCTTTTAGTAATTTTATTTAAAGCATTTTTATCACTATCAAGAAGTGCTTTAGCAAAATCATAAATAGTTAGTCCAATACAAAGTACTATACCAGCATATTTCATTATGCTAAATATTTTAATAAGATAATTATTTAATTTTCCATTAATAATATTTGTACAATTAGTAATGTCATTAGGTTTTATTGTTGTATTGCCACCATATAATTCCCTATATTTATTAAGAAGATCTTCTAAAGTACCACTGGCTTCAAATCTTTTTCCATTAACAAAATTTTCAACATCATCTCTATTTGTATGATCTCCATTTGAATTATCAAGTTCTGTTGAACCATTACTTTTTAATATTGGGCAGCTTTTTAAATTACCATCTGTAATAGTTTGATCAGATGTAATATGTATTGTTGTATCATCTATAATACAATCAAATTCATTTATATTAGGATTTTTTTTAGAAATTGCATTGCCAAAATTATTTTTATCACCATATTTTAGAGTAACTTTTTTATACTCATCAATTGTAATTTCAACTTTACATGTTTTGCCATCTTTAGTTATGTTATAATCAGCTCCTGAACATTTTGTTGAAGTGCCATAAGACCCTTGATTTTCAATACCGGTTATTTTAAACGTATCAGTTTTTTCATCATATCCACAATTAAGATTACCTAAATTAAATCCATTTGATGCTTTATTATCAAATTCTATATTGAAACCATTACATTTGTAATTTATTTTACTTCCTGCATTTTCTTGTGGTTTATTTCCAAATTTAAGATAATATTTTTTTGTTTGCGCACCTAATTCAATTGAAAATGTAATATCGTAGGTTACTCCATCTTTTTTTAAGGTAAGTGTTCTTTTTGATGTAGCTCCATTTCCTGATGTGTCAGTTTCTATTTTGTTACCAATACAACTTCCTACTGCATAAACATTTATGCTAATAAATAAACCAATAATTAATATAAAATATTTTAAAATCTTTTTCATACTGAAATTATAACATGAAAAATACAATAATAAAACAAAAAATGATAAAATAAATAAATTATATTTTTAGCTAAATCAATTTATTATCGAAAAAATTAATACTTTTGTTAATAAAATCAAATTTACTTTAAAAATAATAACTAAAATATTTTTATTTTATTGCGAAAAAATTAACTTTATTATATAATTGTAATAGTTAAATAAATTAACAGTGGTATATATAAAAATATATAGTTTTATTAAGAGAGGAGTTATTATGTTATTATTAATAGATGATATTGTTACTGCTTTTTGGAAAATAATAATAGATTTAGTAGGCAATGTTTTCGTATTTGTCAATTCTGCGTATAAAATTTTTATTGCTTTATCTAAAACTAATATATTTGCTGCTAGTGATTATACTGCAATATCTGGAAATATATACAAATTATTAAGCATTGTAATGTTATTTGTTTTAGCATATAGCATTTTAGTTAAAATTGTTGATCCTGATTCTTCAAAATCTGGAGTTGATGGTAAAAAAACATTGCAAAAATTAATTATTTCTTTAATATTAATTGTTCTTGTTCCTACAATTTTTACATTTGCTTTTGGACTACAAGATGCTATTATTGAATCGGGCGTTTTAACTGCAGTTTTTACTGGAAATACTGTTAGTACAGATGAATCAATAAAAAATGGTGGAAATATAATGAGCGTTAATTCTTTTAATCCGTTTTTTATTTCTAAAACAAAAGATGGTGATGATTTAACTAACTCCTCAGAATATAGTACAATAATAGAAACAGATGATAGTATAGGATCGTATAGTTGTAAAAAAGGTGATTGTACACTTGGGCAAGTTAGAGAATATGCATTATATACCGGACATTTTGGCTTTTTTAAAGCTTTTGCTAGAAACATTTATGATGATGAAGTTGACTTTCAATGGTTGGCAGCACTCGTTACTGGAGTCTTTTTGGTATATGTGATGGTATCATTTTGTTTTGATATGGCACTAAGGATATGCAAATTGGCATTTTTTCAACTAGTTGCACCTATTGCAATTTTTTGCAATGTTATTCCAAAAATGGATGATGTATTTAAAAAATGGTTATCTAATACTGCAAAAACATTTTTAAGTGTTTTTACTAGAATTGTTGTTATGAATTTTGGAGTATATCTTGTATCATTAATTTGTAATAATAATGTTATAAAATTATTTTCTGAAGATACAGGTGATACTATCCTTAATTTACTTGTAAAGTGTTTTATAATTATGGGGATAGTAATGTTTATGAGACAAGCACCAAAACTACTTTCAGATTTATTTGGCTTTGGTGATGGTGATATGAAACTTGGCATTAAAGATAAATTAAAAGCTGGTGGTGCATTTGTAGCTGGCGCTGCTATAGGTGGTGGAATTACTGGACTTACAAGAAATGCATTAAATATGGCTCATAACATTAAAGAAGCCGGTAATGACAAAGCAAAAAGAAATGCCGCTATTCGTAAAGGAATTGGCAGCATTGGTGCTGGTCTTACTTCGGGATTTACAAAAGGTGCATGGTATGCTAAAGATGCTGGTAGTGTAAAAGATATGAAAGGTTCTGCAACCAAAGCAACTAATAAAACTGTTGAAAATAGAATGAAACGTGATAATTATACAGCTGCTCATTCTCGTGGAAAGGGTTGGCTTGATGATCAATATCAAGTTCTTAAAGGTCATTTAGAAGATTCTGGTGTTAAAATTGCCGGTTGGGCTGGTTATAAAAATCTTGAACAATTAAAATTAGAAAATGCTGCAATGGATGAAATTACATCTTCAAGAGATACATTTGATTCAGATGTAGATTCTTATATTGAAAAAGAACTTGCAAAAGCGGTAGGTGAAGACGGCAAAGTAAAAGAATTTGACGGTGTTACTGAAGCAAGGGCTAAAGCATTACTAGACGCTCAAGAAGCCTTGAACGCAGCTAGAGTTAAAGGTACTGGAGTTGCAGAGGCACAAAAAGCCTATATGGATCTTTTACGCAAAGCTAGATATGGAATTCAAAACGATATTTTATGTTCAACTGCAAACTGGGATGCAAAAGGAAAAGATTATAAAGCAAAACTTGGTAAATTAAGAGTTGATGCTGTTAAATATAAAGGTGCTATAGCAAATAATGCAGACCTTGATTCATTAAAAAATGCTGGAATTGTTGGAGCAGATTTCTCTCAAGATGCTGATGTAACAATTTCTGAAGCTATATATGATAAAACTGGCAAATTTATTGAATATGAAAGCAAAGATAAAGATATTATTGATAATATGAATAAAAACATTAAAGTTTCACGAAGCAATAATGATGTTGAAATTGCAACTCGTCAGCAAAAAAAACAAGATGATAGTAAAAAATAATATAAAAGGAGGGAAGACATGTGAGAAATCAATATTTAGTACCTGCTAATAGTAAAAAATCTCAATTAATATTTGGGTTCTTTACTTTGCCAGATCTAATAGTATGTTTAACTGGTGCATTTATAACAATAATACTTTTGATAATTTTTAAAAATCCAACTACTGGTGAATTAATTATTGCAATTATACCTGCACTTATTGGTGCTGGACTTGTAATGCCAGTTAGAAATTATCATAATGTTATGCAACTTTTGAATAACATACTAGATTTTTATACAAATAATAGAAAATATTTATGGAAGGGTTGGTGTGTGAGTGATGACACAGACAAATAGTGGTGTTAAAACTAGTTCAAAATTTGTTGAAGACTGGTTACCGATAAAATCAATAAATAATGGTATGATTTTAACTGATGATGGATATTATGTAACTGGTGTAAAAGTTACTCCTAAAAATATATTTATTTTAGGAGAACAAAGTCAAAATGCTACATTATTTAGTTTATCTACATTTTATAATACACTTGATTTTGAATTTTGGTTATTAATATCTGATAGACCTGTTGATATTGATGTATATTTATCTGAACTTCAAGTTGAATATAATCAAAATCAAAATAGTGCTATAAGAAAATTAATAATGCAAGATATTAATAAAGCAAATTTATTTATGAGTAGGGATTATAATGTTGTTGATACAGAATATATATTCTTATTTAAAGAAAAAAAGATGGAACTTGTTCAAAAAAATCTTCACACATTAATAAGTGGTTTATCTCAAGCGGGACTATCTTCATCTCAAACAAGTAATGCAGATTTAAGAATGCTTCTTGATAATTATTTAAATGATGGTGTAACAACGAATTTTAAGGCGGTGATGTAGTATGAGTAAAATAAAAAGTGAAATAGCTCCGAAAGGAATATATTTTAAACCAACAGATTTTATGCTAGGTGATAAGTATTATACTATAATGACTATAGTGGGTTATCCAAGAAGTATATTCCCTGGATATTTATCTGATATTACAAATATACCTGGGGTAAGACTTGCAATTAAGCATATCCCTATAGATTTTGAAATATTAAGAAAGATGCTTAATAAAGAAATTGCCGATTTAAAAGTAAGATACCAACAAGAAAAGGATCAAACTGCGCAAGAAAGAATCAGACAAGATTATGAATCTTTGGAACAATTTATATCAATGCTTGCTTCTACAAATGCAAGAATATTTGATTTTCAAATGCACTTAATGATTTCATCAGATACAAAAGATGGACTAGAATTAACTAAAATTCAAGTAAGAAATTATATTGATGCACTTGGTATGCGAGGAGTATCTTTAATGTTTGAACAAGAAAAAGCATTAAAAAGTATTATTCCAATTTTCCCAGCACAAGATATTGAAAAAAGAGTTGGTATTCCACTTCCATCAGTTACTATAGCGGGAATGTATCCATTTGTATTTGATTCAGTTAAAGATCCTGGAACAGGTACACTTTTAGGAATGGATAGATCTGGTGGTGTTATACTTTATAATCAATTTTTATATCAAATTAAAAACGAAAATAATCGTAATAATGCAAACATAATTATTTTAGGTACATCAGGAAGTGGTAAAAGTACTGCCGCAAAACTTTTATTAAGAACTCATTTACGTAATAGTTTAAAAGTTGTATGTATTGATCCTGAAGGTGAACTTTCCGAAATGGTTAAAATGATGAAAGGCGATTTTATTGATTTAGGAAAAGGCGGAGACTTTGGTATGATAAATCCACTTGAAATAGTTGTTGATGTTGATGAGCAAGAAATATCTCAAGGTTTAGGATATACAGTTTTAACTCGTACATTACAACAATTAAAGGCCTTTATGAAGTACTATAACCCATCAATTGAGGAAGATGTACTTACTTTATTTAGTGAAGTTGTACAAGATACTTATAAAAGATTTAAAATAGATTATGATACTGACTTTACAAAACTATCTAGAGCTGATTATCCAACTTTTGATGATGTATATGCCACTATTAAAGGAAGACTTTTATCAATGACTGATGCAACACATGAAAGAGATATAATGGAACGTCTTGAACTTAAAGTAAGACCTTTAATTAAAGAACTGCGTTATTACTTTACTGGTCATACAACGCTTCAAATTGATAGTGATTTTATTGTATTTAATATAAAAGAACTTATGAATAGTGATGAAAATATTAAAAATGCATTATTCTTTAATATATTAAAGTATGCTTGGGGATTATGTCTTGATAAAGATATTAATACTGTTATGATGGTTGACGAAGCCCACGTACTTTTATCTGGTCATAATGAACTTGGTGCAGAATTTTTATCACAAATTCAAAGAAGAGCAAGAAAATATAATACAGGAACAATTATTATTACCCAGCAACCTACAGATTTTGCAGCCCCAAATTTAATTATTCATGGTAAAGCTATTTTTGATAATGCCGCTACTTATTTAATAATGAACTTACGTAAGCAAGCTGTTGAAGATTTAGCAAAATTAATAGATTTAAACGAAACCGAAATGGAAAGAATTAAATATTATAATCAAGGTGATGGACTTTTAATATGTGGCAATAGACGTATGAATATGAGCGTTATTGCTACCCAAGAGGAACTTGATTCATTTGGTTCTGGTGGTGGATATTAAGCCTTTAAAAGGCTTTTTTTATTGTAGAAACATAAGTTTTTATGATATAATCTAATTAGTGTTAGGTGGTGATATTATGGATAATAATGAATATGATGAAATTCCTGAAACTGAAGAGCAAGAGGAAGTTCAAACTGATAACCTAACTAGCGAAGAAAATAGTTATGAAGCAATAAATAATAGACAAAGATATATTGAAAATGAAACTGCTCAAGCAAATCAAAGAAGATCATCAAGACCTAATATATTAAATATGGCAAGACCTAATTATGGCATATCTGATGTCATTAAAAGAAAAATGGGTAATTTAATGCAACGAAATAAAATTACAAAAAGCAAAAAAGAAGAAACAGAACAGAATAATCCAAATAAAGATGCTGAACAAGAAAAAAATAGTGAAGTAGCAACTAAAAGCAAAGTTAATTTAAATAATGTTAAATCTCTTATAACTACAAATAAAGAAACGAAAAAAAGATTAATACAAAAGAAAATTATTGCATTTATTATGAAAAACCCTTGGGTGTTAATAATTATATTGTCATTATTTTTATTACTTATAATATTAATAATTATTTTGGGCGGTGCAGGTGGTGCAGATGATAATGACTATGATATTTCTCGCTCTATAAATAATGCATGTAGTGAATTTCCATTAAATTCAACTGACCTTTCAAAATCTGAGTTTGTTAGTTTAATGCAAAAAAATATTACAAAATATAACGCACCTAATGAATTTAAAAATACTAATGATTTAGAAACAATATATAGTGTTGCAACAAAAAATAATTGTAATCCAGAGCTGGTAGTTTCAAGAGCAATACAAGAAGGTTTTACTGGTGGAAAATATAATTATTGGGGAATTGCTGTTTATAATGGAGATACCGTTGGAAATGGTTATAATTCCTTATCAGAGGGGGTTATTGCTTTTTGTAATATAGTAAATAGTTATAAGACATTTTATGATTTAAATCATGCATATAGTTATATTGGCAATTATTGGGCTAATGCTGGAAATAATTCATATGGTGGCTGTACATTTATTGATTTTACCTACCAATATTATGATAATAAATCAAGAGCAGATGCAGTAAAATCTGTGTGTGCCAAAAATGAGTGTCCATTGTCTGGAAAGAGTCCAAAAAATCCGAGTAAATGTCTTAAAACTAATGAAGAAGATCAAGATGCATACACAAAATATCTAAATTGGGCATTATCTAATCATAGAAAGAATGTCTTTGGTCTAGAGCCTGAACAATGCATAAATTCTAATAGTGATTTTGGAAATTTTGATAAATGCACTATTTTTAATCAATTTGATCCTAATTGGCTTAATAGAAATTTAGGTTTTTCTGATACTAAAATGAATAAGGGATGTGCAGTAACCTCTGTTTCAATAGGAATATCTTGTTTTGGAAATAATTATGATGCAACATTTAATCCAGCAAAATTTTTAGACGTAGCAAATTCTTCAAAATATGTTAATTCGTGTTTCACTGGAGCTAACATTTATTGGACATGTCCAGCAATTCAAACTTTTGCACCAAACATAACATATATTGATGGAATAGATAAAGTATTAGGAAGTAATATTGATTATAAGATTAATTTTATTAATAGTTTTGACCCTAATAAGCATTTTTTCATAGTTCAAATTATTAATGAAAAAACTAGTACCCATTTTGTAGTTTTGAAAAGTATTAATAGAGAAAAAGGAACATTTACTTGTTTAAACCCAGGTGGAGGTACAATAACTGAAGAAAAATTAAAAGATATTAATGCTATAAGGGTATTTACAAAATAAGTTTGAAAGGAGATTATTTTGAAAGAAAATAAAATATTAATTATAACAATTGTTTTATTTGTATTATTTGGATTAATAGCTTTGTATTTTTATTTTATAAAATTAAATGATGGTATGAATAATAATATAGTAAATAATTTTGTAAATAATCAGAACAATAGCGTTATAAAAAATAACACTACAAGTGATATAATTGAGAATAATTATTTAATTATAGGCAACTATTTAAATGTATCATTTGATAATAAAAGTAAGCATTGGCGAAATAGTTCTATTGAAAAATATGAAAACAAATTAGAAACGTACGTGGATAATGAATATTATGGTAAATATTCATTAGTTCGTGGTAAAATATGGAATTTATTAGATGATAATGATTATGTGGATTATGATGGTAATTTAATTGCCTTTAGTTCAAATCTTAATGCAGAAGTTATAAATTATAATACATCAAAAATTGAAAATAGTTTATTGAGCGAAGTGAAAACTTTCTTATTAAAATATGGTTATCAATATAAAGAAACAAGTTTTAATTATGTTTATTATTTTAACCAAGATTATTACGTTGTTTTATGTGCTAATTTATCATATTTAAATTTTGATACATCTGATAGTTCAAATCAAAATTATACAATTGGCTATATGAGAAAAAATAACAATTTATATGTTATTTTTAACAATAAAATAGAACTTGATAATAGTAATGATTATCCAACTAACTTACTAAATGGTTGGTTAGTTATAAATGGTAAAACTTATTTAGCTATAAATGAAATTTATTATTCTAATAATGAGCCTAATGCTTCTTTATATGAATTTGATGGAAACAAATTTATAAAAGTTATTTAAAATTAGAGGTTAATGGTGTATAATAATATCATTAAAAGGGAGGAAATATGAAATTTAAAGTTACCAAAAAAGATTTTATGTTATTTTGTATTTATTGCATACTTCTTTTATATTTTTGTGCAATAGCGGTACTTAATTTTTCTTCATTATCTTTAGATGGAAAATTTTATGGACTTTTACCATTTAAAGCATTTACTCCGGAATATATAGGTTTTACTTTTGGCCTTTTTATAGCGGTATTAATTTTAATATTTACAAGTGTATCTTCGAAAATATTTAGCAAAGAAAAAAGTGAAGGTTTTGGACTGCTTTTTTCAGAAAAAACAAGTGATGGTTATTCAAAATGGGCATCAGAAAAAGATATTAAAACGGATAAAAATATAGTCAAAGTTAGAACAATAGATGATCATATTGATGCTGCCGGTGTTGCACTTGTTAATAATGGTAAGGAAATGTGGGTTGATAATGGTGAGTATCATAACCTTATTATTGGTTCTACAGGTTCAGGTAAAACAGAATGTGTTGTTAAGCCTCTTGTAAATCTTCTTTCTAAAAAAGGTGAAAGTATGGTTATTACTGACCCTAAAGGAGAAATATATCAATACTGTGGGGAGTATTTAAAAAAGCAAGGATATAATATCATAATACTTAACTTTCGTGATCCAGACAAAGGTAATTCATGGAATCCACTTGCGCTTCCATATATGTATTATAAGCAAGGAAATCAAGATAAAGCCACTGAACTTTTAGAGGACGTTTCTCTTAATATTTTATATGATAAAAGTGAAGGCGGAGATTCTGCCTTCTGGCAAAAGAGTGCTGCCGATTATTTCTCAGGGCTTACTATGGGCTTATTTATGGATGCCAATGAAAAAGAAGTTAATTTAAATAGTATAAATTTTATGTCCACAGTAGGTGAAGAACGTCGTGGAACAAAGACTTATATACAAGAATATTTTAATTTAAAAGGTGAATCAAGCCCTGCATATATATTTGCCTCAAATACAATAAATGCTCCGAATGATACAAAGGGTGGAATACTTTCAACATTTAGACAAAAGATAAGATTATTTTCTACAAAAGAGAATTTAAGTGAAATGCTTTCATATTCTGATTTTGATATGAGAGATATTGGTAATAAGAAAACAGCTGTATTTATGATTATTCATGATGAGAAGAAAACTTATCACGGACTTATGACAATATTTATTAAACAATGTTACGAAACATTAATTGATTGTGCTCAAGCAAATGGTGGAAAACTTACTTATAGAACTAATTTTATTCTAGATGAGTTTGCAAATATGCCTCCATTAAAGGATGTTGACTCAATGGTTACAGCAGCTAGAAGTAGAGATATAAGATTTACGTTTATTATTCAAAACTTTGCCCAACTTAATGATGTTTATGGAGAAGAAGTTGCACAAGTTATCAAGGGAAACTGTGGTAACCTTATATATTTAATATCAACAGAACTTAAGGCACTCGAAGAAATAAGTAAAATGTGTGGAGAAGTTAAATCAAAGGAAAAAGATAAAACGGCTTCAACACCACTTGTTACAGTATCTGACTTACAAAAATTAAAATTATTTCAAGCAATTATTATAAGATGGCGTAAAAACCCATTTAAAACTAATTTAGCACCAGATTTTAAAATTGACTGGGGTATTGAAAGACAAACTGCTGTGTTACCAGTAAGAGAAAAAAGACAAATTGAATTATTTGATGTTAAAAAGTTTGTTTCTGAAAAGAAAAAAGAAGAGGTAATGAATAATCCTTCGATGGGTATGGATAATCCATTTATGGGTGGTGGATTTAATCCTTTTATGGGACCTAATCCATTTATGAGTCAACCACAAAGACCAAATAATAATCCATTTATGTCACCAGGTAAAGAAGTTACTTCCGAGGATATTGATGATATGGTTAAAGAAATTGAGAAAAAACTACAAGCACTTGATGAAGAAGAAAAGAAAGCAAATGAAAATAAAAATGTAGTTGAAACAAAAGATGATAAACCTATAATAACTCCGATAGAACAAAAAGAAGAAAAACCTAATATTGAGGAAGTTATTAAAAAACTTGATAGTGCAGAAACAAGTGAAAAAAATGATGATCCTAATGAACTTACTCAAGAAATTAATTTATCAGATGAACCAAACACAATTTTAAATGTTGATAAAGATAGTGTTGTAGTAAATGATACAACTAATGATGACGATGAATATTTTGATGACTTTTTTGAATAATGGTTGCAAAAATTAAAAAACCTCATATATTACTATGAGGTTTTTATATGAAAGTAATTGAATATGAAAAATATGATGAAAGTTTAGGACAACTTATTGATGTTCAGCATCCTATTGATTATGAGGAAAAACATGATTTAAGAAGTATAAATATATATGCAGATAAGTTACTTCTTAATCCCAAAGCATATCTTGATAAAAATAAGACATACTATATAATGTGTAGAAAAGGTTTTTTAAGTAGAAAAGTTGTAAGAATGCTTACGTTTTATGGCTATAATGTAGTTCTTGTAAAAAACTTTTAAAAAATGTATAATTAGTTTGGGATTATTATGGATAAATTTGCTAATTTAATTGAAAATTTTTTATATTCTTTGGGCGCTTTTGCACCAATTTTAGCATGTTTACTTATTATAATAGAGTCAATTTTACCTGTATTGCCATTATGCGTTTTTATTACAATTAACTTTTATTATTTTGGTAAAATTATTGGTTTTATTATTTCTTGGATATTTACATGTATTGGTTGCTATTTATCTTATTATTTAGTTAAAAAAGGTTTTAATACAGTGGCATTAGAAAGTGCGAAAAAAACAGGAATATTAAATAAGGCTATAAAAATAATTAATAAAGTTGATTTTAGAGCATTATTATTAATTATTGCTATGCCATTTACACCAGCATTTTTAGTAAATATTGCTGCAGGTCTTTCTAAAATTGAAACGAAAAAATTTATATTAGCTATTTTAATTGGTAAAATATTTATGGTTTATTTCTGGGGATTTATTGGGGTAAGTTTAATTGAAAGTTTAAAAAATCCATTTATTTTATTAAAGGTATTTATTCTTTTAACCATTGCATATATTGTAAGTTTATTTGCAAAAAAACTTATATATAAATAATTATTTATGAACTAGCACTCTTGTATTTGCATCAATATTATTATATAAAGTTTGAGCAGCTTCATGAGGCATATTTACGCAACCATGACTTCCGTTTGTTTTATATATATCCCCACCAAATTCATTACGCCAAAATGCATCATGAAAACCTATACCACCATCAAATGGTATCCAATAATCAACATGTAATTTATACCCAGGACCTACTAAAAAAGTATCATACTGTTTATAATAAACATAAAAATATCCAAGTCTTGTATCATATTTATTTTCTCTGCCTGTGGTAACGTCTGTTGTTAAAATAATATTTTCATCACTATATAAGTTTAAGGTTTGACTATCAATGTCTACTTCAATAAATTTACTAGGTAAAATTTCAATATCATCTTTGTTAAAAAATCCATAGGAATTATCATCCATTTTTCCATGGTAAAATTCATTTGTTTCCCAGTCAATATTAACAAGTTGATACTTTGAAATATCACCAATTTCTTCGTGACTAATACTATTTATACTAGTATCATTTTTAATATATCCATATTTATTTGTATCAAAAGTAATATTTCTTATATAACTTTTATTTTCCTTAACTTTTTCACCGTTTTCATTACTATTATCTATTTTAATACCAATATCATCTTCGATTTCCTTTTTAGTTACTAACTGAACTTCAATGTTTTTTACAATTTTTTCTTCTGTTTTTTCTTCTACTTTTTCCTTCTCTTTTACAATAACTTCTTCAATAGATTTATCACTTGTTATCATGGTATTATTAATATCATTATTAATTTTTTTGAGTAGTTGATAACTATTTAATAATGCAAATATTGATACTGCAAATGCTATTATTTGATCTTTCTTTTTCATAATAATTATAATACTAAAATAATTAGAAAAAGTAAATACAATTTTTATTTACAAATAAAATATCACATGATACAATATATTTATGAAAGGATAAATTATGCCAAAAAATATTAAAATAACAAAGGAAATGATATTGAATGCAGCCTTTGAAATAACTAAAAAAGATGGCATTTCAAAAGTAAGTAATAGAGAAATTGCTAAAAAGTTAAATTGCTCAATTAGACCTATATATTATCAATTTAAAAATTCTGATGAATTATTTAATAGTTTATATAACATGATTCACGAGTATTTTTATAAATTTATTTTAGCTAATTTAAATGATAAATTTCCTAAATATAAACAAGTTGGTTTAAATTATATTAAATTTGCTAGGGAAGAAAAAAATTTTTATCAAGTGCTCTTTTTAAATAAAAATTGTGCTTTGAATACTTTTAATCAAGATACAGATGCTAGTTTTAATATAGTTAAGGGATTTATTAAAACAAGTACAAATTTATCTTTGGAAGATATAAATGATTTTCATTTTAAAATGTGGACATTTTGTCATGGCCTTGCAACGTTACTTGCAAATGATAAAATATACTTAACTGATGATCAAATTAAAATACTTATTTCAATGGAGTTTCAAGCATTAATGTTACTCAAGGATAATCCAGATAATAAATATATTTTTAAGGAGGTAAAATGAAAAATATTTTAGAGGTAAAAAACCTAAGTAAAAGTTATAAAAATTTAAAAGCCGTAGATAATCTTTCTTTTGAACTAAAAGAAGGTGAAATACTTGGTCTTCTTGGCCCTAATGGAAGTGGTAAAACAACAACAATAAACTCTATATTAGGACTACTTAAAATAGATAAGGGAGATATTTTAATTTTTGGAAAAAAACTTTCGTTAGATTCATATGATATAAAAGAAAAAATAGGTGTTGTTTTTCAAGATATAGCTGTTTTTAATGAACTTACTGTTTATCAAAATGTCGATTACTTTTGTGGATTATATATTTTTGATAAAAACAAAAGAAAAAAAGCTGTTGATGATGTAATAAATTTAACTGGTTTAAATGAATTCACAAAATATTATCCAAATAAACTTTCAGGTGGACTTTTAAGAAGACTTAATATAGCATGTGGAATTGCTCACAAACCAAAATTAATTTTTTTAGATGAACCTACGGTTGCGGTTGATCCCCAAAGTCGAAATAATATTTTAGATGGAATTAAAAAACTAAAGGAAAATGGCGCAAGTATTATTTATACAACACATTATATGGAGGAAGCTGAGATTTTATGTGATCGTATTATAATTTTAGATAAGGGAAAAATTATTGCAAATGGTTCATTAGATGAGCTTAAAAAAATATCCTCAATTGAAGAAAAAATTACTGTAGAACTAGTAAAATATGATAAGGAAAAATTAAATAATTTAAATAAATTAAGTAATATTTCTGGCTATAGTTTTCTTAATAATACTTTATATATAACTTATTTGAAGGGAAATAATAATTTAGAAAATTTAATTGCATTTTTAAAAAGAAATAATATAGTTTATAATAAAATATTTTCGGAAAGACCAACACTTAATGATGTATTTTTAGAGTTAACAGGAAAGGATTTAAGAGACTAATGATACATAATTTTAAGTATTCTTTACTGATTATTTTAAAGGACAAATCCTTAATTTTTTGGACATTAGCTTTCCCTATTATCCTTGGTGCATTTTTTTATCTTGCTTTTTCAAACATTGAAAATACAGAAAATTTTAGTAAAATTAATTTAACAGTAGTAAATGCTGATAGTTATACAAAAAATGCTTTAGCGTATTTAAATGAAAAAGAAATAATTAACTTAACTTATAGTAATGAAGCTGATGCTAAAAAAGATTTAAAAGATATATCATTAGTCTTAGTAATGGGAGTACATCCTGGATATTCTAATCAAAAGTTTATTTTAGATACAAGGGAAAAGTTAAAAGAACTTAAAACATATATAAAGGAAAATAGGTTATCTACCAAGATAAGTATTGATGGGGGGGTAAATGATAAGGTTTTTGACTTTATAAAAGATGCGGATATTATAGTGTCATCATCTTTTGTACTTAATGATTTAAGTAATATAGAAAAATTAGAAAGAATAAAGAATAATTAATGGATAAATTTCTTCTTTTAAAACTATTTACACCATCCGTAAAAGTGGTCTAAAAAGATTGTAAACTCCCAAAAAAATATTGACTTGGGGGAGGGGGTATTATAGCATAATATATATGAAGGTAGTGTGTTTTATGAAAAATAAAAGTTTAATTTTTATATTAAGTTTTCTACTTGTTTTATCAATTATTTTTGGGGGATATTTTGCTTATAAGTATTATAGTGGGGAAGATAGAACTAATTTGAATAATAATACTATAGATAAAGATACAGTTGATAATTTATATGGTTTTTTAGGTAATACAGAGTATGGTTTTTATTTTAGTAAAGGTATTAAAGCAAAAGATGATGAAGTTGTTTTATTAGCTTTATATAATTATTCAAAATATAAAAATATTAGTTTTAAT
>OIZL01001104.1_pt1 | contig 16125 bp, 13 predicted proteins | sample 1588541 | NCBI WGS metagenome assembly OIZL01 (sample SAMN03283285) | human gut metagenome | biome: human-associated habitat; material: feces | host: Homo sapiens | place: Peru | collected 2012 | reverse complement strand
TACATTGATGAAGTTTTAAATGCATAATTAATAAATGTTGATGTTGGTATAAATATTGCAACACTTACAACTATTGAAATAACCGTTGTTCTATATTTTTTCTTATTTCTTTTTAGATTTTTATATGCAATATCTCCACCAACTCCAAATATTTTCTTAATAATCTTTGGAGATCTAAGTTTTTTAGATTTTATTTTAATATCTTCGTTTGACCTTATTGCTTCAATTGGAGATACTTTGGCAGCTCTTTTAGCAGACTTTTTAGCTGAAAAGAATATTGTAATAATTGCTAATATCACAGAAATTGTTATTGCAGCCCATGGAACGCTATATACGAATATCACTCCATTCAATGATTCTGATAATATTGCTGAAATTACTTTTAATACTATAAATACGGCAAGCATTCCACAAAGTACACCAATTGGTATAGCTACAGCTGATAAGATTAAAGCTTCATAAAATACATTTTTCTTTATTTGTTTTGATGTTGCGCCAACAGATGCAAGCATTCCATATTGTTTCATTTTTTCTGTTATAGATATTGCAAAGCTATTTCGTATACAAAATACACTTGTTACAATAATTATCGAAATAATTATTATACTTAATGCATATAATGTACTTAAAATAGAATCTCCAAAAGCTAACGCTTGAAATCTTAACAAATCTCTATTGCTATTAAACTTATATTTGGCAGTTTGGTTTAACTCTTCTAACTCTTCTATTGAATATTTATCATCAACATATTTTTTTGCCAAATCTTCTGAAATGTTTAAAATACTTGCAAGAGTTTTATATCTTTCATTTAGTTTATTTTGTTTTAACAATACATATATATCTGTATTTTCTTTAGAATTAATATTCTCTTGATATGTAATTACAGTATATCCGGGTGCTGAATATGGTTCTACGCCCATTCTTGGTCTTTCCATTATTCCAACTATTTCATATGTTTTGTTAATTTCAGTTTTAATTTTCTCTTTTCCATTATACGGATTTTGTTGGTTAAGTTTTGAATCTTCGCTTAGTCTTTCTCCAATATCTAAAGAAATTTTTTGCCCAATTTTGTAATTTACTTTTCCATTAGTAATAATATGCTCTGATATTACAAGTTCATTTTCATTTTGAGGCAATCGTCCTTCTACTAATTCGATAGGTGAATCTTTTAATGCTCCACTATTATATGCTCTCACGTATAAATATGGTTTGTTTTCATTTTTGCATCCATTTAATTTGGCATAACCAATATTTTGAATTAAATAATAGCTTTCTACATTTCTATTATTTTCTATATACTTTAATTCTTCACTTGGGACCTCTTTAAAAGTGTAATGATAATTTCCGTCTGTTTTTATAGTCCAATTAATCAAAGTCTGTCTAAAGCTTGTAACCATTCCCGCTACTGCTGTTATTAATGCTGTTGCAAGAATAATTCCAATGATTGTAACTATTGTTCTTTTTTTATTCAACTTCAAGTTTGTAATAGTTAATTTATTTAACAAATTCATTTTTGTTCTTTCCTTTCTTCTATTAATAATTTTAAATTAATATTTTTAAATATTTAATTTAAAATTTTACCATCTTCAATACGTATAATTCTATCTGCTTCTTTTGCTATTTCTAAATTATGAGTTATCATAATTACAGTTTGTTTATATTTTTTATTTGATAGCTTTAATAATTCAACTATTTCATCACTTGCTTTTGAATCTAAGTTTCCTGTTGGCTCATCTGCCAATACTATTGCTGGGTTTGTAATTAGAGCTCTTCCTATTGAAACTCTTTGTTGTTGCCCCCCTGATAACTGGTTTGGCAAATGTTTTACTCTTTTTTCTAATCCCAAAGTTTTTAATAATTCTTGTAATTGTTCTTTATTTACTGTCTTCCCATCTAAATCACATGGAAGAGTTATATTTTCTTCTACATTTAATATTGGTATTAAATTATAGAATTGATAAATTAATCCAACTTGCCTTCTCCTAAAAATCGCAAGGTTGTCATCATCTAATTCATATATATTTTTTCCTTCTATAAATACTTTTCCTGAAGTTGGTCTATCTACTCCACCTAACAAATGTAACAAAGTAGATTTTCCGCTTCCAGAGCTTCCAACAATTGCAACAAATTCTCCTTTATTTACTGAAAAAGACATATCATTTACTGCTATAACTTCATTTTCTCCTTTTCCATATTTCTTAGTTAAATGTTCAACTTTTAAAATTTCCATTTTGTTTTCCTCCTTATTTGTTTATATTCTACACATTCAAAATGACTTTTTTATGACAAGAACAAATAAAAATTTTTTCAATTTTCTTTGATTTGTTCTCACCCAATTTGAGTTTTCTGGCTAAAAGGAGAAAATCTCAAAAATATAGCAATCATGGCTTTTAATATAATAATAAAGTATCACTTTTCTATTATAACAAAGTTGTTTGTTAAGTATTTTAAAATTAAAATTTAAAAAAGTAATACTAAATATTAAATAAGATATTTTATAAAGGTATTAAATTATTTAGGGATTTAATTAAAGATCAAATTTTTAAGATATAAATTGTTGTGGCAATTTCCTTGCCGAATGCCAAATTCTACGAATAAAAATTCTATCATATTCAATTTTATAAATTATTCTATAAGACTTATATATTAACTCTCTTTCATTGTCTTTATTATATTCAGGAATTTTTCTTCCTAAATATGGTGAAGCTTCAAGATTATCTACTAAATCAACAATATTATTTACTGTTTTTACAGAATAATATATAGAATCTTGATTAATATAATTATATATTTGAATTAAATCATCATCAGCAGCTCTCAACCACTCTATTTTCGCCAAATATGTGCTCCAATACTTCTTCTGTTGTGTAATGTATTGCTGTTCCCAACTTTTCTTCTTTATCTTGTTTTTCAATAGTTGCTATAATTATATCTGACTCTGTCGAATTTGGATTATTTAATATTTGTGTTAGTTCTTCTATTGTTTTTTGTTTAAATATTTTTATTTTTTCTTCATTAGTCATAATATCATCTCCTTATTGTTTCTAATAAATTTTATTATTAAGATAATTTAATACCTTTGCATTAGTATATTTATTTATTGATTATTTGTCAATACTCACTTATATATTTTATAACAAAAGTTGTGCCCTTATTTTCTTCTGTTTCAACTTGTATATAACCATTCTGCTCTTCTATTATACTTTTAGAAAGTGACAAGCCTATTCCGAAGCTATTTTCTGATGAATTTTCAGATTTATAAAATCTATCAAATATATGTTTCAAATCTTTTTCTTTTATTCCGTCTCCTTCATCTTTTATTGTTATACTTGTATATACACTATTTTCCTCGATTTTAATTCTTACTTTTGTATCTGCTTTTGTATGCTCAATTGCATTTTTTACAATGTTTTGAATTGCTTCCTTGTTCCAGTTATAGTCTCCTATAAAATAACAATCTTTATTAGTTTGTATTTCAAAACCTACATTTTTTAATTCTGCCATTATTTCTAAATTTGATATTACCTCATTTATTAATATGTTAGCATTTATTTTTTCTTTCTCAAATTCAACCACTCCAGCATCTAATCTTGATAATTTTAAAAGCGAGATTACAAGCCAATTCATATTTTCTATCTGTCTTGATATTTCAGCTATGAATCTGTCTCTCGTTTGTTTATCCATATTATCGCTTTCACTTAAATTATCTAACATTATTAAGATTGAAGTAAGTGGTGTTTTTAATTGATGTGATATATCTGAAATTGCTATTGTTAGAGCTTCTTTTTGTTTTTCAGAATTATCTGCCTCCTCTTTTAACATTACAGTTATTTTGTATAGTTCATTTTTCAAACTACTTAATTCATCTTCTGTATTTTCATCAATATCCAAAGAATACTTTTTATTTGAAACCTTTTCTACGTATTTTGTAATTTTATCAATTTCTGCTTGCCTATTTTTTAAATAAAAATAGAATATAACTATTAAAACTGCACTTGTCGTTATTAATATTATTAAGTTTATATTAATAATGCCTTTATCTCTTTGCTTTAAACCTTCTATTGCTGGCTCATTATATATTCCATATTTTTCTAGTAGTTTCTTATTTTCTTCTATTTTGGGGTTATTTAATATTTTTATTAAGTCTTCATCATTTACATTAGGATATTCTTTTTCCACAGCATTTAGTATTTTGGAAATATATGAATTAATGGTTTGTTGATATTTAAGATTGCAATAATTGTTAAAACAAATAGCAAGAATACAAGCAAATATAACTATTACTGCACTAATTAATATTAAATTCTTTAACCCTTTATTTTTTAAAACTTTCATTTTTTCTCCTCATCTATTACTCTATAACCTATTCCTCTAACAGTCTCTATTATTTTGCTTTCTTTATCTCCTATTTTTTCTCTTATTCTTTTTATATATACTGTAAGTGTATTATCTTCTACAAAGTTTCCTGCTATATCCCATATGTCATTTAATATTTCTTCTCTTGTTATTAATCTATTTTTATTAGAAAATAAATTAACTAATATTTTATATTCAAGTTTAGTAAGAGTTATTTCTTCTTCATTTTTATACACTTTTCCAGTTTCGGTATTAATTTTTATATTTTTAATTTGCAAACAATTATCTAAATTGTTTTTTCTTCTTAGAACATTTTTTATTCTTGATATAAGCTCTCTATTTCTAAATGGTTTTATAATATAATCATCTGCACCTAAATCAAATCCCATTACAACATCTTTTTCCTCATCCTTTGCCGTTAAGAATATTACTGGTGTATTCTTTTTTTCTTTTATATATTTACAAATATCAAAACCATTTCCATCTGGAAGTGACACATCTAATAAAACAATATCAAATTTCTCTTTATCTAAAATATTTAAAGTATCTCTTTTATTTTTTACAATACTATATTCAAATTTTTCTTCTTTAAATAAGTACTCTAATCCTAAAATTATTGAATTATTATCTTCTACTAACAAAACTTTTATCATCTTCAATTTACCATCCTATGATCTATTATATCATACTATTTGTAATGTATCACTTATATATGACAAAACAGTGACAAGAAAAGTGACTTTGCAACACTTTTCTTATCGCCGATTTGAGTTTCCAAATGAAATAATGGAATCTCAAAGGCAATAGCGATTATAGCATTTTTTGTTGAATAAAAAAATCTTTGATCTTTCCTATTCAACAAAAAAATCAAGAGTATTATCTACTCTTGATTGCCCTATCATGTTCATATTTTAGCTTTGTGGCCATTCCACCTCTTATATGTCTTTCTGCTTTATTTTCATCTAAAACAATTCTAACTTCGTGTGCTAATGCTGGATTTATCTTTAGTAATCTCTCACTTACATCTTTATGTACTGTGCTTTTGCTTATTCCATACTTTTTGGCTGCTCCTCTTACTGTATCTTTTGAATCTATTATATACTGTGCAAGTTCCATTGCACGTTCTTCTATTGAAACTTTGGTCATAAAGCAAAACCTCCATACGATTACATTTGTTTAATTGTATTCGTATGAAGGTTGTATTAGAACGCAACTTTTTAGCTATCTTTGTTTTTAGTAATAATAGCCCTATTATTTTTTCAGTAGTACATTTTTCATTTCTATAATATCGTAAAACGGAATATTAATACCTTTTTTAGCTAGTTTTATTACATTGGTTGATGCATGTATAATTTTTCTTTTCAATACTTCAGTTATTTCAACATCTTGCATTTTATTTTGGTATTTACTTTATACATATTTTTCTGTTGTTGGAAAAATATTTTGTATTAAAAATGCCTTTTATTTTATTTCAGTTCCTCCCCATTCAACAGCAACAAAACCCTTTCTTTCTGGTGTTGTTAATTGTTGCTCTTGAACCTCAATAGGATTATCTAAACCTTTAAATATCATTAAAACCCTAATAATTGTATCTGGACTTGGATTTATTTCTAATGGCATGTTTTTGTTTATTTCATCAGTAGTAGCAAATCTGATATAATTATATTTATTAGCCTCTAACTTTGGTAGCCAATAAATAATAAATTCTTCAGTTTCTCTTTCTGTCAATCCTAATATAGCGAGTTTTTCTTCTAAAAATTTAATTGTATCTACGTCTTTTATCACAAATCCTTTGCTTTCAACTTTAAATTCTGAGTTACTCTTACTTTCATAATATAAAGAGTATAGCTGTCTATTTGTATTTAAATCCTTTAAATTTCCATTAGGTTGTGCTAATACTTTCCATTTATCTTTATATTTAGGGTATGAACAAGTTAAATCTTCATCTTTTAATAATTTCACAGATATTTCTGTGTCTTCTGTTGGATATAAATATATAATCGGTTTAGCAATTGATGTCATTGTTCCAATTGATGTCATTGTTCCAATTCTATACCAAGATTTTAAAGAATTATATCCTCCAATATGATCAAATACTAAATATTTTTTATTTATATTATATTCTGTTCCTTTATAGAAAGAAAAATAACATTCCGATTCACCATATTCAAAAGTTATAAAATATTTATTATTTATTGTCATATAAATATCAATATCATTATTTTTTTCTATATTTAATATATTTATACTATATTCTTCAAAATTAAAATGATTTTTTATTAATCCTGAGCAAACATATGCATAGAATTTATTTAATGTTTCCGATGATACATTTATGTCATCGGAGTTTTCAATTAGTGTTAATTTTTTATTTGTATAGGTATATAAATTTGGATTTTTCAATCCTTCTAATAATTTTTGTGCTATATCTTTATCGCAATTTAGAATATATGTTTCAAGTAACTTAAAGTTTTCTTGAGCTTGGTTTTTTAATTCTATTTTCTTTGAATTACTAATTTCTGTGTCGCTTTCTATTATAAAAGTTGAACGCTTTGTTTGTTCAGGCTTATCTTCAATTACTACATTAGCACCTATAAAGTTATCTTTGAAATTTGTAAAATCTTTTGCATCAACATCCAATAATTGTATAATTGTTTCATCTGATATTTCGCTATTTTCAATCTCAATAGCGCCATAATTAATATATTTTTTATTTGTTAGGTTTACTATTAAAAAATATATGCCTATTAATAACCCTAGTAATATAATAAATAAAATAATCACAGTTTTTAAGCTGATTTTTATTTGTTTCTTTTCTTCCATTTCTTTACCTCTCCTTGTTTTATTCTTTATTTTATTACCTATTTTTCTCCAAATTCTTGATCATCATTATTACTTGGTTGCTCTCTTTCAAAAGAATCTAGTAACTCTTTTATATTATCTCTAGTAGTTTTCTTACTTTCAGATGTTTTAATCTCTTCCCAATGTTTATTAAAATCTTCTATACCTTTTTCTTTATCTAAGGCTATTATTATAAAATCCATAATATTTTTATTATCGTATAAATATTCTAAATCACTTACACTATCGAAATGTTTATCTTTTTTTTGTAGAAAAGTTTTCATTGCAGTTTTATCAGAATAAATCTCATTCCTCATTTTTTCCATGTATTCTTTAAAACTCTTCATATTTGCATTTTCCAATTGTCCCTTATTCCTTAAATCACTAAAATAATCTGCTAAAAATCCGGCAACCCTCTCATTATATGAGAGTTTACCATCAGAAGCTATTCCGACCGTTCCATCATTTATCATAAAAGGATTTGGTGATAAAGTTCTATTCGGAAAATTATTATTTATATATTCTGAAATATAAGAAGCATCTCTTTGTGAAAATACTCTAACAACCAAATCGTCTGCTCTAACATCAGCTGACATTTTTGTATCATTTTCTATGTAATTTTTATCAAGGAATTCAAATAAGCCATTTGCAATTTCGTACATATCTTCTTCTTTAGCAGGAATATAAATTTTAATTGCTTCTTGATTAAAATATGTTCCTGTTCTTATCATATCATCAATTGATTCCTCTCTAAATACTAGCCAATAATTGTTTCTAGACTTCCAACAACGTGAAAAAACTTCATATCTAAAATTTTTATATAATCTATCTTGAATGTCTATTAATGTACCTTTATTTTTTCTTTCTTCATCAGTCAACCCATAACTAGATAACTTGCTATAAATATCAATTTTTTCAATATCTTTATTATCAGCCTTTACTTTCTCCATAATATCCATTATAAAATTTTCAATATCTTCAAACCTATTCCTCATATTTCTCCTCCAATTTTTTTCTAATTTCTACATATTATTTAGTCTTTGATTTTCTGTTTTTAATAAATCATATTCCTGTTCAATATTTAACAATTCGTTTTTGAGTTCATTAATCTCATTATCTTTTATATTTAAGCTCTCTTTTGAAATTGCTAAAACTTTTATTAAATCAGTTATCATTAAATCATCTAACGATATAATTCCTTTTTTTAAATTTTCGTATATTTCAAAGAAGCCTTCTTTATCGCTATCATTTACTTCCGATAAATTATCTTCTTGTGATTTAATATTCTCTGTTAATAATAAAGTACTTTTTCCGCCAAAAATATTCTTTAAAAATATTCTAATCTTTTCAAATAATTTACTAATTTTGTTCATTAAAATTCTTCCTTTTTATTTTTCAATTTCTTGAGTAGGGTCTATATAAGACATTCTCTGTCTTATAGTTTCTTTTTCTCTTTTTAGTTTCTCTATTTCTAATTTTTCTTTAGCAGTTATAATTCCTTTTTCTAGTTCTTTTATCTTCTTGTCACGTGCTTCAATTTGCTTTTCCATCATAAACACTTTTGCTTTAATTGTTTTTTCCAATTTAGGAAACATTTGAGTTGCTTTATAAACCATTATGTCAGTTTTAGCGCTTTCCACGTTATCTAAACCATATTTTCTTAGTATTTCTGCTCTTTTACCTATTAGAACAGCACTAACATACTCTTTTGTAAATGTTATCTCTTTTGGTTCTCTTCCATTTGGCATTTTTCCTTCTTCATTAACTCCAAATGCATTATAGCCATTATGATATTTTTCTCCTGTTTCCATATATGTTCCATCTTGTTTAAAGCCTTTTTCATCATATATACTATCATTGTTTGATTTACATACTCCATTAATATCAAAATGTCTTAAGTCAATTGCAGACCTAGTTATTTTATGCCTTCTGTTTGCTTCAAAGCCAAATTTATTATACTTTAATCTAGTATTAACATATGTTCCATCTTCTTGCTTTTTGTAGTAATATCCATCTCTATCAAACTGATCTCTATTAATTTTAAATACACCATGATATCCTTCCAGATCATATCTATCAAAATCCAAATTATTATCATCAAATCTTCTTCCAAACTTAAATATAGGCTCACCTGTGTCCTCGTTTACACCATACCACAATTTATCCTCAATTGAGAAACCTAATTTATTTATTCTGTACAAACTGTATCCATCTTTTCCAAATTTACTATATGTATTTATTAATTCCCCATTTTCATTTTCCTGCCAATAATCTCCATTTATATCCAATCCATTTGGATTTAACTTGCTTCCTGTATCAATCCATATTCCATCTTTATCGTGTACATAATAGTTCCCATTTTTTCCAAAATTGAATTGATTTATTGCTAAACCATTATCATCTTCATGTGAAAATTTTTGAAAAGTTATATCTTTTAATTTTCCATCTTCTAGTTTTTCATAATATCTTCCATCTCTTCCTCTGCCATTACTATTAAGGCCATCAAAGTCATATCCTTCATAGTCTCTAGTTCTGCCTCTTTCATTTCTTCGTTTTCCTGTACTTTTAACAACACTATAAAATTTTTTATCTTCTTTTGAAAAGCCATATTCATTTATGCCATATAAACTATATCCGTCTTTTCCAAATTTATTATGTGTATTTATTAATTCTCCATTTTCATCTTCCTGCCAATAATCTCCATTTTTATCTAACCCATTTAGATTTATTTTACTTCCTGTATCTATCCACTCTCCATTTTCGTCTTTTTCATAATAATTTCCGTTTCTTAGACTGAAATTATGTTTATCAACTATTTGATGTGCATATAGTCCATACATATCCATTCCTCTAGTATCTAAGCCTCTTTCATCATATTTTGTACCTGTATGAATATTTAAACCAATATACTCTTCAGGGCCATATATAATAAATCCCCTTTCATTAGTACACATTCCTCCTTCGAATATACCATATCTTCTTAAATCTTTTATATCATATTGTGTGAATATTTTTTCACCACCACAAAAAGATCTTTTTGCAAAATCATATTCTTCACCTATTGGGTATTCTTCATCAAAACTAAAATATAAATCTTCTATATCTTTTTGTATATTATCTTTTATATCATTTGGCAAACTGTTTATTATGTCTTTTAATTTGCTCTCATATGATATCATATTATTATTAATTTCTATACCGTGTTCTGATAAAACATCCATTAATGAAAGTATTGATTTTAATCTTATCATATTATTAGATCTTTTACCTCTTATTAACTTATTGGCTCTTTTAAACAATTCCAAAAATTCTCTTTGTGTTCCTGTTACTTTAAACGTATCATTTTTTGTAATTTCTCTTTCTCCTGGTGGTATAATTCTATCAGGAATTTCTAAATCCCATAGTTCTATACTTTTCCCTAATTGGATAATAGAATGAATCTCATACACTTCGCTCTCGCTTAAATTTTTATTTTTAATTCCGTCTAAATATTTTTTATACTTTTTTTGTATATTTTTTAATGTTACTGCCTTTTTAGCTTCTTTAATATCCTCACTATTAATGTCTGGTATATAACCTTTATGTTTTTCTATCCAACTAATTAGTATTTTTAATTTTTGAAGATCTGATGTAGAATTTGTTTTGTTTGCTTCCCTATCCATATTTTGAGCTAAATAGTTGTTATATACATCAAATATAACGGGTTTATCCTCCTCCTTTATAGGATTATTGGGATCTTCTGAAAATATACATCTTCCTATTTGTTGCAGATAAAGAATCTTACTATTTTCGCTGATAGGTCTCATCATTACTACTCCATCAATACCATCTACGTGAACACCTTCATTCAACATATTTACAGCAAATAACAAATGTAAATCTTCTGAATTTGAATTTTCAAATTCATCTAATGCCTTTGAATTTTCTATTTTTGCGTTCTTTCTGTCACTTAATAAATATGATGTTTTTATATTAGGATTGACAGCTTTAAAATATTCTTTTATTTTTTCAATTTCAGATTCCATATACTCTTCTGAAGATACAATTTTACTATCTGGGTTTTGTGGTAAGAAAATAATATACTTTCCATTCTTCTTCTGTATATTTTTAGAAAATATACCACTCATTCCTTCTTTGCTAGATTTTTTGATGATTGAATCCATATCATTTTTTATTTTAATTAACTCTTTAAGTTTTTCATTGTCCTTTTCCGATTCAATCATTTCTGTTATTTCATGATATTCATCACTATCTGCTAATGTATAATCAAATGTTACTATTTTAGGACTTACTAAATAATCCTCTTGCATGGCATCTAATAAATGCATTTCAGAAGCAAGATATTCCTTATTAATTAATTCTTCTTCTGTATAATCTTTTGTCATTTCTGCAAGACCTCTTGCCATATCTTTTCCATCAACATCTCTTATTGGGGTAGCTGTCATACCTAAAATTTTTGCTTTAGGATTTAATTCTATTAATTTTTTAATCTGTGGTTCCCATGTTTTTGCTCCAGATCTATGTAATTCATCTAGTATTATTAAATCTGCATCTCTTGCCTCAAGCCATTCTTCTGATTTTGCTGTTATTCCATCATAGCAAAACATTTTTAAGCTTGGAAATTCTTGTTGTAAAACCTTTTTAAAATCTTTTGGTTTTATTACATTCTTAGGTATAGGTTCTCCATTTTTTTCTAATTCTTTTAATTCTTCATCAGTAATAATCTTTTTATGTAATATATTTTTTAAAATATGTACTTCAAATTGATGTAAGATTGTATTTTGCGGTGCAACAAAAATAATGTTCTTCCCTTTGAACTTCATCATTTCAGCCATGGCAACAAAAGACTTACCTGCTCCTGTTGGCAATATCATTCCGGCAAATCTTTTGTTTTCAAAAATCCTATCAATATTATCTAATGTTTCCTTTTGATAATCTCTCAATACTATATCTGTATCACCGACTTCATAAGAATCATCTTTTATTCCTAAAGCTTCATCTAATTTTAATGCTGAAATACTATTTCTAATATTATTATTCTTTACATTTGTACTAATAATTTCATCTAAATTTTCTAAATTTGACAATTCTTCTAATGAATACCCTTTATATCCGCCATTTAATAATAAACTAACTATAAATCCTGATATTTCACTTGATTTTGCTCCTATTGATTTAAAAGAATTATATAATTTTTTGCAATTAGAACTGATCAGCTTATTTATTAAAGTTGTTTTTTCATCTTCTGTCATTATTCTCTTTTCATTTGATATACTTTTATATATCTTTTGTAAATCAAGTCCATCTACTATTGCCTCTGCATAATATTCATTTTCTGATGTTACCTCTTTTTTATCTAATATATTTTGTAATAAATTTAATTTTTCATTCAATTCAGCTGTATTAATGACCTTTTTTAATTCTTCTAAATTTAATTTTTTAATTGAATCAATTAATTTTAATTGTTCTGTATTTGAAACAAAGCTTCTCTCTTCTCTTGTTAAACCTATATTTACAGATTCTGCAATTTTTTTTCCTATATTATCCTCTCTACTTATAATATCCTTATCAACAGCAAAGCATTCACTTTCTACTTTTTTCGCAATTTCATTGTATTCACTTCCTAATGCTTGTATAAGATTAGCATAGCCACTAGCTTTTATTCTGGATTGACTTAATTTAGTAAGAAATTTCACGGCAATTTTGGCTTTTTCATAATTTATTCGTCCTTGTGTTGCATTGTAAACTTCTTCTACAGTAATTTCATTTTCTAATTGTTTTTCTTCACCTATATGTGTATTTAATTCAATTTTCTCTTTTCCGTTAGTTAAAACTGATTTTTCACCCTCTGTTTTTATTTCATACCCGTCATTAATAAATCCTATAATTTTCTTTTCAATAGATTTTATAGCACTATCATTTAATCCTTTTTCTTTTATTTGTTGTACAAAAGATAATAAATCCATCAATTCCTTAGGGACTTTCACCATATCATCTGAATGTATATCTTTATAGTGTATTAACTCACCTGATGAAAAAGCCAATCCTATTGTTGCAATTAATGAACTATTATCTTCTTTAGTTGGTAATATACTTCTTAATTTCCCACAAGCTTCCAAAACAGTTAGTTTTGCAATAACTTTATTATATTCTAGTTGTTGTTCATCTGAAAAATATTGTCTTTTTTTAAATCTAGATGCAACTGTTTCTTTAGATTTAATATTATTATATCCTTTATATTTTCCATCAATATTTTTTATTCCCTTATATGCCTCTGAAACAATCCCTGTTACATTTTTATATGAGTTTTCTTCATCAATTCTTTTTATTATATCTAAAACATCTGAATCTTTTGGTAAACGTGATATTGCTTCTTCAACTTTTTTATTTACTTCTTCAAGCATATATTGCCCAGCATTATATACTTTATCATTTCCTGTTTTAGGTACTTTTACCATCGCATATTCTTCATTATACATTTGACCATAGTCAATAGAAACATTTGCATTGGAAGATAAAGAGATACAATTTGTTTCTTTTATGTATCTTATTTTTATATGATCCCATACTTCCTCTAAACTAATTTCACTTTTAGAATTATACTTAGCTGTTCCATACGTTTCTTCAAATCTTTCTCTATCAGTTCTAATTCTTTGTATTCCACTTTCATTACTAGTTATATTGTTTTTAATATCATTCTGATCTGCATTATTTAATGCTCTAAAGAAATAATAGTTATCCTCATCTTCAATTATATTGAATTTATCTATATTAAAGCATTCTCTCTTCATCTATTACCTCCAAAATAAACTATGTTCAACTTTCCCATTTGATTATAACACAAGATTACATTTATTAACAATATCTGTACAAAATTTTATATTTGTGTAATATTTACGCAATATTAATGTAATATAATGTTGCTCTCATCTCCATTCATAATAATGTCAAAGCAAAACGACTTTAGTTGTCCTTTGTTTGAATTTTCTACTATATAATAAATTTCCTCCGGCGTAGCCGGAGGTTTTTCCTTTCCATTCACATAGTTTTCTTAATATTTGTCCTATTTCCAATCTTTTGCTTTCATAAAAAACTTTTCTCCTATATTTTGGTGCAAAAACTATGTGATATTTACAATTCCATGTAGTATGTGATAAACTTTGTATATCGTTTACTTTGATATTTTTCAATTTAAATGTCTCCCTTCAATATATTTAAATGCTTCCTATCAGTCGCAATTTAAATTATATATAAAGGGATTTTCCATGTCTACTCATCGCTGAAAGCTTTACCGAACCTCGAGACAATCTCGGGGTTTTAATAAAACAAAAATAAAGCTATTTTCAGTAGCTTTATTTCATTTTAAAGAATACTCTTATTTTATTTAATATTTTTCTAAAAGGGGATTCTTTATATACAATTAATTGTTTTTGGCTATTCTCTGATTCAATTATTTTACCTTTCTTTTTACTAAATATATTATCTGGATTGTATTTTTCTCTTAATTCTTCTTGATATTTTTGCTCATTTTCCAAAAAACTTTTTTTCAATTCCTGTTTTTTTTCTTCTGGACACCAATATTTTTCATACATTAATGCTAACAATCCTCTTGTTTCTTGCTTAAGTTTCATATCATTTACTTTTTTAGAATAATCTAAATTACATTTATATTCTTTTGAAGCATTTTCTTTTAGAAAGTTTATAAAATTTTTAGATACTCTTGCTAAATCATTCTCATTCATATGTTGTAAAATATCTAAAACTTCAACAGATGCTTCTGCATATCTTTGATTCAACATTTATTTCTCCTTTGTATTTTTATTCGTCATCATGAGTTTGACCTTCTTGAATTTTTTCTTCTTCTTGATTAGTAACTTCATTTATTGCTCCATCCCTAATTCCTTTTCTTTCCCCAAATGCGACTTCTTCTATTTCATATACAGTTACTTCTCTTGCATCATCTATTTCTTCAATAATTCTTTCTAGTTCGTCAGTAAGTTCTCTTCTTTCATCACTCTCATATCTAGATAACCCATCAAATCCTGACTTTAATTTTTCAACCTCTAACTTATCTAATGCTTCTATCTTTCCTTCAATGTCTCTTCGTCTTTCATATAATTCAACTAATTTTTCAGTCATATTACTTTCACCATATTCCATATCACTATATTCTTGTTCTTGCATATAGATATAACCCTCAATTTCATACAGTGCATCTCTATATTTTTTTGTATCTGCATCATATGCTTTTCTTTTTTCACTTTCAGATAAATCTTCGTCATAAGTTAATGAATATAGTGCACTTGCTTCATCTAGTTTCTTCAATATTGCTTGACATAATTGTTCAGGATCAGTTGTTGCTACTATATCACCTTGTAAAATTCTATGTTCTGCATATAAATCTGCTAATTCATCAATACTCAAATCGCTTTCTCCTAATAAGTCTTTTAATGATTCAGGATCGTCTATCCACATTTCTGTTAATTCTTCATCGGTCATTTCAGTTATTTTTTTCTGTTCCATAACAAGTCCTCCTTATTATATAGGATAATTTTATTATACCATATTATATTTCTTTTGTAAAATATGCCAAAAGGGACGGGGAATTTTGGCATGGCAGTTTATCCACAATTTATCCTTTTGTATCTCCTACAATCCACTTTTCCACTTAAATATGTTGATAATTTCTCATCACTTATTAAATTTTCCTTTTGCACTTTTGTGAGATTTTTAATTTGATATTCTAGTTTGCAAGCTAATGACTTATCTTTACTTTTCCAAGCCGCTTCTAATCTAATTGCATTATGTGATTTTGTATACTTTGCTCCGCTTTTTTCCTTTAATACATGCTGGTTTATTCTTTTTTCTAAATTATTTGTCATGCCTGTATATATTGAATTATCCAAACATCTTAACATATATGTATAA
>OIZL01001103.1_pt1 | contig 16130 bp, 13 predicted proteins | sample 1588541 | NCBI WGS metagenome assembly OIZL01 (sample SAMN03283285) | human gut metagenome | biome: human-associated habitat; material: feces | host: Homo sapiens | place: Peru | collected 2012 | reverse complement strand
ATAAAATCCTTACACGGCCTAATGACCGATTTGGGTTTATAGTTAGTAATCAATCCTAATCACAAACAAAAGCAGCTAATCGCGAAGATCAGCTGCTTTTCCTATTTCACACCTCCCTCACACCAAAAGAAGGCGTGCCAAAATCATTAAAGCGACATTAGGATAATCGCTGAAAATACTTTATCTTTGCCTAATGAAGAGACATCATCCACAAGTCAACTTCTCTTTGGGATAACACCCATAATCAGGATAACACAATATGGATATACAAGAAATAGTAACTCGCAAGGAGGACCAGACATTTGATTGCAAGAGCATTCAAATTGGACCAAAAGCATTGGCTGTACCCATTGTCGCTTTTGCTAATGCAGATGGTGGCGTTATCGCCATTGGCGTATCTGATAAAACACGAAAAATTGAAGGGGTTGACCAACATGCGGAAAAACTCAACGAACTGCTTCGAGTGCCATTCGATTTCTGTAATCCGTCAATACCTGTCACTTATTCCTATATGCCCTGCACCGACAAAGATGGGAAGCAAAACCGAATCCTTCTAATGCACATCCCTGCCAGTATGTTTTTACATACCAATCAAGCGGATGAGGCATTCATGCGTGTAGGCGACAAGAGCCGCAAACTGAGTTTTGACGAGAGGGTGCAACTGATGTATGACAAAGGCGAACGCTTCTTCGAAGACACGGCTGTTCATGGAGCCACGACTGACGACATCAACATAGAAGCAGTCGCAGAATACATTAATTTGATAGGTTACACCAAAAGCCCTCAACAATACCTCCAAGAGAACAATGGTTTTGTTACGACCAATAAGCAAGGCCAGGAAGCAGTTAGTACAGCTTGCATTCTTCTCTTTGGCAAGAATCCTCAGAAGTTCTTCCCCCGTGCCCGCACACGCTTCATCAGATACGACGGCATTGATGAAAAAGTTGGTGCAGAAATGAACGTTATCAAGGATGTCACTTTCGAAGGCACCATCTTGAATCAAGTTAAGAAAACCATTGAATTTATTGAAACCCAAGTAAGGGAGCATACTTTTTTAGGACAGAATGCCCAATTTATCACAAAGCGTGACTACCCCGAATTCGTTATTCAAGAGATGGTGGTAAATTCCTGCTGTCACAGAGCCTACAGCATCAAAGGAACGGAAATACAGATAAAAATGTTTGATGACCGCCTCGTATTCGAGTCTCCAGGCAAATTGCCAGGTATGGTTAAGCCCACCAATATTCGAAACACTCATTTCTCCAGAAATCCGAAAATAGCTGCATTTCTGAAGGCGTACCACTATGTAAAGGAATATGGCGAAGGCGTTGATCGCATCTACAGAGAACTTGAAGCCAACGGCATACCCATGCTCTCTTTCCGTACAGATGATTTCATCTTGAAAATCACAGTTCCAAAAATAGTAGAAAGCGAACTGAACAGAACTGAAAACGAACCGAAGCGAACTGAAAAAGAACTGAAGCGAACTGAAAAAGAGAAGCACTTAACTGGTAAAGTTAATCGAGTGATTGAAAAAGCCAGTTTAAATGGGGAACGTTTATCTGACAAGCGAATCAAGATATTGCAGCTAATGGAAGAAGACCCATATATCTCTAAAATAGATTTAGGCAAGGTGTTAGGACTACACCCCTCGTCTGTATGGCGCAATATCGAAGCCATGCGTGGCAAGTATCTCCGCCGTGTAGGTCCTGATAATGGTGGTTTTTGGGAGATTCTTGAATGATTGCCGCAAATCGTTATTCATACACCCTCCAAGCATAAAGCAATTATCCCAAATCAGTGATTAAGATTAGACTGATTTGGGATAATTTCAATTCCTATATGCGAAGTGGCTATCGCTTGGTGGCGGTGATCATGAAGGTGATGGCTACTACAGAGATGAGGATGCCCACCACGATGTTGGCGGTGAGGGCTTCGCCAAACACGATGGTGCCCACCAGAATCGCCGTAATAGGCTCAAACACGCCAAGCACCGAGGCCTTCGTGGCACCAATGTTTCGGGTTGCCAAAGCCAGTGTGGCAGTCGATACCACCGTTGGCAGCAACGCCAGCCCCACAAGATTGCTCCACGCAGCCACGCCCTCAATGCCGTCGGTCATGCCCGTGTGGTGAAACAGCATCTTTCCGAGGAAAATCAGCACGCCAGTGAACAGCGCATAGAATGTGAGCAGCGAATTTGAAATCGTGCTAATGGTTTTGCTGCGGTTGATAATCACGATAAACAGCGCATACACCGAAGCCGAAACAATCGAGAGCAGCACGCCCACGGGATTGACAGCACTCTGCCCCGCATCGCCCATGGTCATGATAATCACACCGATAAACGTGGCAATAATCGAGAGCCACACCTGCCACGACGGCACCACACGCAAAAACACCATGATGATAGCCACCAGCACCGGATAGAGAAACACCAGCGTAGTGGCCAAGCCCGAAGCAATGTAATTGTAGGCCTCAAACAGCGTGGTGCTACTCATCGTGTAGAGCACGCCAAGCAACAGCAGCACACCCGCCTGCTTAGCCGTGACCCTAAAACTCTGCTTTGTGAACAACAAAAATCCGCCCAAAAGCACCACTGCAAAAAAATAACGGTAAAAGAGAATCGTGTCAATCGAAGCCCCTGCGTCCATCAAAGGCTTGCCAAACAGAGGATTCAAACCATAGGTCACGCCAGTGATAATACCAGCAGGGTAACCAATAATCGCATTTCTACTAAGTTTCTTTTTCTTCACCATAACAATCTCAAAAATCTCACTCTAAATTAAACCCAATCGGCAAATTGCAAAAAAAGACCTATCTGGAGAAAAGTATAATCCCAAAAGCGACAACACCAAAAGAGTAGCTAAATCACTTCACCATCAGTCCCTATCGTGAAAAGCCATCGCCTTAACAGAAGTGAGAGCAGATCATCGCTATACAAGCAGCTCCGCATTCCATTGAATCGTGTTGAAAGATCTGTTTCATTCTACACCTGTTTGTTGGTCGGTTGCTTTTAACGTATTGTTGCGCTCAATATTCACGCGTTTGCCTTTTTGGAAAGTATAAGAGATATAAACACCAAAAGAACGTGCTGTTATGTAGTTAGTTTGTATTGTCTCCATTTCAGGTTTCACTACGCGTTGCTCAAGTCTTGAGTATTTGGAAAATGGGCTGTTTGCCTCTACTCCAATATTCAGACGGCCATCCATTAGGCTTTTGTCTATTTTGAAAGAGTAACGATGAGTTGTATTTACCGTACCCCAAAGCATTGGTGCCTGTTTTGAAACCGAGTAACGGCCTTGTAAACTCCAATTCTTTGGTAGATAAAAGTCTGCTGAAACATTTGCATAATATGTCCAGAAATTTTGATTCAGATTCATTTCCTCAGCCTTAATATTGCCATGTGATGCTTTAAGGTATGTAGAAAAGGACGCAAAAGACCATGGACGCCAATTAGCAAACAGGTCAACACCTATGCTTTTGCTCTTGCCTATATTATCGTAGGTGCTCAGCAGTCGGCCTTCGCTATCTATGCCTTTCTCGTAATAGAATACAGCATTATTAGTGATAGTACCGGTTATGCCCATTTGACAATACAAATTTCCACGCATATACAGGAATTTGACTAAAAGCATGTCATTCATTTCGGATGACAGATTCGGATTGCCTTGTGACGCTGCACTGTTGTTAATTACTCTATAAAAAGGATTAAGCATTGCTAACCCAGGTCGTGTAGTGCTGCGTGAATACTGAGCCGATAGTTGGGTGTATTGATTTGCGTTCCATGACGCACCTAATTGTGGTAAGAGGTGGAACTCATTGTGCCTATTTTCTTCGCCAGTGAGAGGTAAGCGCATATTCATATAGTCATTTTCTCCTGCCAGCAAGGCATAAAAGTTCCAGTCGCTTATCTGACCGCTATAATATGCAGTTGCTTGAGATAACGACTGATTATATGCAATATTTTTGTCGTCGGAGGATTCTACACTACCATCTCGCAATACTTGTTTTGCAATAATTCTGAGTGTATGGTTCTTAGCAATAGGCTGATACAAAGACCCTCTAATCGTGTGCTCATTCATTGATCCATCTGTCTGCTGATTGTTGATGGTCGTGCCATTATCGCTATAGACAGTAGTTGCAAAGTGATGTTTGTCTGGATTGTGAGTATAGCGATATCCCAAAGAAAAATGTTCTATACCAGGTCTCTTTTTGAAATAATTACGATATAGGGCATTCGCCTCGATAGTGCCAGCAATATCATGATTCAATTGTTCCATACGATAGATTTTGGGATCTATTGTAGTGTGTTGTTCCCAAGAGCCAGTAATGTCTGTACGCAATAAACTGGTGTGAAAGTCGGCATAAATTGTATTCACACTGTCAATGCGGATATCGGTAATGGCTCTAACAAGATGAGTCTGCCAGTTACCATTACCGATGCTGCTAAGAAAAGTCGTGGATTCCGGTGTTTTTATCTCTTGAGTCAGTGGTTGATTGTGTTGACCATTAAGATCATAATTATATGATAGAGAAAAATCTACATTCTTCTTTTTCGCCATCACCATAATGCCATCATTGGTCGCTGGCTGAGTATTTCCCTGAAGCGTAGTGTTTACATAGATACCATCCAGCGCATCTTTATCTGTAATGATATTAATGATGTATTCGCCTGGGCTATTGCCAAAGGCTTCTGATGGTTCTGTAATCACTTCTACTTTCTTAATCGACTTTGCAGGAATGCTTTGCAAGACTTGCTGTGGATTGGATTGCGCCATATCGTAAGAACGTCCATTCACATAAATTCGGTATGAGGAGCTGCCTTTCACTGTGACATTGCCATTTAATGCCACATCCAATGTTGGGACATAGCGTAAGGCTTGAAGCAAACTTTCGCTTTGAGCACGTTTGTTCTGGGACATATCGTAAGATATGCCACTGGTAATGCGTTTTGTCAATTGTTTGCGAGCGGTAACAACTACCTCTTGTAGCTGTTCTTGATTTATAGAAAGATGAATAGTATCTTTCTTTAGAGGGAGGTTTATTATTCGATTTTGATAGCCAATGTAACTTACTTTTAGAAGTTTCGCATTGGTGTCTTTTGTTAGTTTAAATTTACCATTGTTGTCGGAAACAGTACCTTCTATGGCTGTAGAATCGGCAGATAATTGTAGTATTGTCGCAAATTCAATAGGTTTACTATTATCGCCTACAACAATACCCGATATTTGTTCTTGAGCAAATGATGTCATTGCCATGAACAAGAAGAAAAGAGATATGTAGAATCTCAAGTTTCGGATTTGGAATTCAAGCTGTTTGATCATACTGTATTGACTGTTTTGGGTGCTATCCCTGATGGGAGTTGACTTGGTTAAACTTATCCCTGTTAGGGGTTGACTTGACGGTTTCGTCAGCCTTGGGAAGGGTTGCCTGGAGGCCGTAGGCCGGAATGCGGCCTTTCCCAAGCGACAAAGGTAAACTTTTTTTAGCGATTGCCATCATGCTCGGCCATTTTTTATGGCCTCCTCACGGTAACTTTTCCACCATTTGACTATTTCGCCGTGGCAGCGCGCCGCCTGGGCCGGTGTCATCATGTCCACGCTCATGTGTGGGCGCATGTTGTTGTAGAAGTGCACGGCCTTCCCAACGGCCTCCCTGACCTCTTCCACGGAACGGAAGCGCATACCCTTCAGAAGCTCGTTCTTCATCGTCGAGTTGATGCGCTCGGCAATGGCGTTCTCCTTGGGGTCCCCGTTCTCGGTCATGCTGATCCTTATCCCACAGCCTCTCAGAGTCTCCACATACTCCCGGCTGGCGTACTGGACGCCCCTGTCGCTGTGGTGGATGAGCGAGCCACAGAGCGCACCGCCCGGTTCGCCGAGGCGGCCCTTCGCCATCTCGAGAGCCTGGAGCGGATAGGCGGAGCCCAGGTCGGGGCCGATGGCCCAGCCTATTATCTCGTGGCTGTAGGCGTCGGTCACCAGGCTCAGGTAGCAGAACACGTAGTGGGTGTCGTCAATCCACACGGGAATGTACGTGATGTCGGTCACCCACAGCTGGTTGACGGCGGTGGGGATGAGCTCTCTGACAAGGTTGGGGAACAGGGGGAGTCCGTGCGTGGAGTCGGTCGTGCGGGGTCTGCGCATCTTTCTCCTCACCTTCAGGCCGTGCCGGTCGATGATATCCTCGAACTTGTCACGCCCAACCCTGTCAATGCCGGGGAAGGCGTCCTTGTACATGTGCCACAGCTTCATGCCGCCGATGCCGGGGTCCATGGAGCGGACTGTGTGGATGAACTCAAGGGCGAACGACTCCTGCGCCGCCTTTCTGGCGGAGGTGGACCCGTCGCGCTTGTAGTAGGCCTGCTTGCTCACGCCAAACAACTTGCACAGCGGCCTGATGGCGTATGCCCTCGTGTCGCGTGCATGCAGGTTCTCTATCGTTTGGCGCCAGCTTTTTTTCTGATCTGGATCTTGAACTTCTTCTCGGCCACATTGATCATCTCATCGTAGAAATCTGCACGCAGTCGGGCCTGCTTGAGCTCCTGCTCAAGCCGCCTGACCTTCTGTTCCAGCGTCTCGGACGGCACTCGCTCGCCGCTTCGCTCAGGAGCATGGACGCCGGTCACTCTCTTGGGGGTAATCTTCTTCTGCATAGGTAAACGCTTTTCCACTGCAAAGTTACGCAACCAGCGGTGAACTTGCGTCTTGCTCACGCCTATTTTTGCACCAATGGCACGATAGGTGAAGCCCTGCTTCCTCAAAGACAAGGCTTGGTCATAGTGCGTGGACATCAATTCTTCTGTAAAACTCATAATAAAACTTTTTTATGAGTCAACTTTTTTCAGGGAAAGACATTCGGGAGATTGATGCAAACAGCAATGTATCAACGCATTGAAAACATGCCAAAAGAACCGTCCATTTGGTATGATTCAATTTGTATTTAAATTTGAAAAGAAATCATTTTATCATCAGGAGTTTTTCGCTGTGATACGGCGTTTTTTGCGTTCATCACGTAAATATCAAGCTTGTGTTTTAGCATCAAATTCAGCATGCGAAGCAGAGCCCTTTTCGCCATACTTATTGTTGAGAGTCGCATTTACCGACTCTAATTTTTTCAATTTTTCTACACTAATCATATCATTAATCCTCCTGTAAGTCTTTTATAATTTTTCTTGCTTTTTCTATTTCACTACTATACTCCGTGTGTACTTGTTGATTTAAAAAGAAAAAGGAGTTTACACCTTTACTACATTGTCAAAAAACTCTCTTTGACTTATTGTGTAGTCAGCAAGATTGGAAATGAGTTGACAATTAACCTGTATAAAATCCTGAATAAGAAATATATCATCATATGATATATTAAATTCCATTTCATCATTAAGAACAGACGGATGTTCGGAGATAGAGAATGGGATAAACTCGTCAACTGATTTGTCATATCCATTTCTCGCAAATAGCAGCAATGGGCGGTTGTTTCTTTGGTAAGATTTGCTATCGTCTACAAATATATCCACATTGATACCTGAAATTTTTGGTTTAACCCATAAAAATTCCATCAATTCGTCAGGATGGCTCAGCACAATATTATTTCGTTCACTCATTTCGTTCATGCTATAGCAGTTGAATATTGCTTGGTGAGAAATCTTTGATATAGGGGGATTATTTTGTGAGGGGGAGGGTTTCGAGGTCGTCGGGGCAGTAGGCGTTGCCGTGGAAGTGGATTTTGGCCTCGGCGGTGTAGGCGGCTTTGCGTGTGGCGAGGCTGGTGTCTTCGGTGTGGTAGAGCACCAAGTTTTTCACGCCGAGCACTTCGGCTTGCTTGCCGGCATCGAGGGCGGTGCTGTGGTGCTTGTCGTAGGGGCGGAATTGCTCACGGTCTTTGTAGAGGCAGAAAGCCTCGCAGAGCAGCCAGTCGCAGCCGCGCACATATTTCTCGTTGCGTGGATAGTAGGGCTCGTCGCCCAGGCACACCACACGCTGTCCGTCGGGCATGAGCATTTCAAATCCGAATTGCGAAGCCTTTTCCGAACCCAGGTCGAAGCAGGTCATCTTCATGTCGTCGACCATGATTTCCTCGCCGTCGGTGATTTCCTTCAGAATGATGCTGTCGCCTATGGCACGCTGAATTTTTCGGGGAATGAGCAGTTGGCAAATGGTGGTGAGGGCATGGCGCACCTCGCTATTGCAGTAAATCATCAGTTTACCGGGGTGCTTGCCCTTATGGATGAGCGGAGAAATTTTGCGTATGAGCCACACCACGCCAAGGATATGGTCGGTGTGGACATGTGTCACAAATATGTGGCGAATTTCCTCGTATGGGATATGAGCCTTGTAAAGTTGACGGAAAATGCCATTGCCGCCGCCAGCGTCCACAAGCATAGCCCCCGACTCTGAGCGGAGATAGAAGCAGGTGTTGTAGCAGCGTGTGCACATTGCATTGCCAGTGCCGAGAAAAGTGATAGAGTTCATATTATATACTTGTGAGGAATGATTAGTTATTACCGTTCACGATAGGGATTTCGATGCAGAACGTGGTGCCTTTTCCCACTTCCGACTCCTTCACGAAAATCCTGCCGTCGTGATATTCTTCAATGATGCGCTTCACCAAGGTGAGGCCAAGCCCCCAACCGCGTTTCTTGGTGGTGTAGCCCGGGTTAAACACCGTCTTGAAATTCTTGCGAGGAATACCCTTGCCGGTGTCGCTCACCAAGATGGTGACATTCTGCTGACCACGGCTTTTCACGGTGATGTCGATTTTTCCCTCACCGCCCATGGCATCCACGGCATTTTTGGTGAGGTTTTCCATCACCCATTCAAACAGCGACTGGCAGAGCATCACGCCACAGTTTTCCTCGTTTTTCAGGTGCAGAGTGAGCTGCACGCGTTTGGGAATGCGCTTGCTCATATATTCGAGCGAAGTTTCCACCGCCTCGTTGATAAACTCCAATTCCTTGTCGGGCATAGAACCGATTTTCGAGAAGCGGTCGGCGATTTTCGACAGGCGGTTCACATCTTTATCCATGTCAGCCACCATATTCTTGTCCACGCCCATTGATTCGAGCAGTTGCGTCCACGCCATCAGCGACGAGATAGGGGTGCCGAGTTGGTGCGCCGTTTCCTTCGACAGACCCACCCACACTTTGTTTTGCTCCGCCTTCTTCACGCTGATAAGGGCGAAGTAGGCAATGGCAAGGAAAAGCAGCAGCACACCCAACTGAATGTAGGGATAGTAGGCAAGGCGGCGAAGCACGTCGCTATCCTCGTAATAGAGGTGCTGCGTGGTGGTTTTGTCGATTTTTATGTCGATTTTGTTTGGTGATTTTTTCAGTTTCACCAATCGTTTTTGCAGATATTGTTCGTTGGCATCCGACAGAACCATCGGGTTGAGGCTGTCGATGGGTTCTGGCAGATTGAAGTTGCGGTATTGGAGAATCTGGTCGTTGTCGTCGACCAGCAGCACCGGAATATTGTGGTTGCGCTCAATGATGCTGAACAGGAAATTGATGTCGGTGGGCATCAACAAATTGCCCTGCTCGTCGGTGGCGGGTTCGTTGCTCATCGACGCCAGTTCCTTAGTGGCATCGGCCCAAATCTCCATACGGTCGCGTTCCTGCTTGGCGAGGTCTTTCACCAGATTGTTAGAAATCCAGATAAAACCAGCCACAAGAATCAGGGAAACCGCAATCAGAGCCAGTTTCCATATTCGTCGCGAGTCATATACATTCCGTAGATTCATAGCCACACACAAAGATAATCAAAATTGGCGCAAAATTTTCCCAAAACCGACCTTCAAAAGCAATTTTTTTGCTTTCACAACTTGAATTGCTGGAAAAAATGCCACATCACTATATTATGGTTTGTCTTTATTTAGACTTTTATTTATTGCATCTTCAATTAGTCCTCAAGTTGAGGACAAAAGTCCTCAAACATACTATAGTAGTGTTCACAATTTGAATTGCTGGAAAAAATGCCACATCACTATGGCGGCGGTGTTGGCGATGTTGAGGCTGTGTTTGGTGCCGCATTGCGGAATTTCGATGCAGCAGTCGCTGGCATCTACCGCCTCTTGGCTCACACCCTTCACCTCGTTGCCGAAAATGATAGCGTATTTTTCGCCCGGCTTAGCGTCAAACTCCTGAAGGCTGATGCTGCCGTGCACCTGCTCAATGGTGCAAATCTTGTAGCCCTCGCTACGCAGATGCTCAATAGCCTGCATCACTGTGGGGTAGTGCGCCCAGTCCACACTGTCTTCCGCACCAAGTGCCGTTTTGTGAATCTCGGCAGATGGGGGGGTGGCGGTAATGCCACACAGGGCTATGTGATTGATAACGAAGGCATCGGCGGTGCGAAACACACTGCCAATATTCATCTCGCTGCGCACATCATCGAGCACCACAGCCACAGGTATCTTATCCACGCTCTTAAACTCCTCGGCGGTGATACGCCCAAGGTCAAGCATACTTTTCTTCTTCATATAGGCAAAGTTAGTGAATATCTTTTTATTTTTAATGTAAATTCGGGGGTATGATGCCAAAAATGGGGTAGGGAGGGGAAAAAAAATCGGGGCTGTGTCGCTTGAAATGTTGCGACACAGCCCTTTCGCTGTTTTGTTGGTCGGGGTGAGAGGATTCGAACTTCCGACCTCCACGTCCCGAACGTGGCGCGCTAACCAACTGCGCTACACCCCGAATCCGCTCTTATTGAGCGGTGCAAAGTTAATATTTTTCTTTTTCATCTGCAAGTATGATTATTACAGATAAAGCCGATTTAATCCATTATAATCCTATTAGCACCCATTTTAAATAAGGTTAAATAAGGTGTGATTTGCCGTTATAGACTTCTTTAAAGCGCCATATTTTATAGTGTGGAGAATTATTCTCCATCAAGAAGCTTTTTAAAGTCTTCTTCTGGTGGAAGAATATTTTTCAACTTATCGGGCATTACATTGTATGTGGCCACACCCATTGGCTGGGTGTAGTCTTGAAGTAGATATTCAACGTATGTTTTGTCTGCGTCACGACAAAGGACCACACCTATTGTGGGATTTTCATGTGGTTTGCGTTCGTCATTGTTGAGCATACGGATATAGGCTGAAAGTTGCCCAAGATAAGCGGGTTTAAATGCTCCTTTCTTTAATTCAAATACTACAAGGCATTGCAGTTCACGATTAAAGAACAACAAATCAACCCAATGATCATGCCCAAACTTGCCGATATGTACTTGATTGCCTATAAACGTAAAATCCTTACCGAATGTGAGGATAAAGTTCTTTACGTTCGCCACGATAGAGTTTTCTATAACTCTCTCGTCAATATCTTGCAGATTACGTTCGCCAAGCTCCTCTATATTAATAAAATCAAGCAGATAATCATCCTTAAACATTGATATGGCTTTTAGTGCATGTTGGGTAGTTGGCATCGTCTTGGCAAAATTACTTGGCATTTTAGACTGATGATGATATAAGTCTGCTTTTAAGTTGTCTCGCAGGGTGTATTTATCCCAATGTAGTGTGGCTGCTTGATGAATATAGAATACCCGCTCTTCTATTGTGCTTGTTTTAGATAGTATTTCATCGTGATGAGAGAAGCTTAGTGCAAAGAAGTCATGCCAATCCAAATCGCCCGCCATCGGCTGGCGATTTACCATCAACAGTTCCTTTGATGGCAAAACCATATCATTATCAGTTGGTTGTAAATAGTCCGCCATTGGCGGGCGATTTATAAGTTCACACCATTGCTCATAAAATTGGCGCATCTTCTTTATACTTGTAGGAGAAAATCCACGCAAACCAGGCAACTCCCTTCTGAGTTGCTCGCTGATGGTTGCAATGGCACCCGTTCCCCACACACCTCTACGTGTGTTATCAGAAACATACTTTCCTACACCATAATAAAGGGCAAGCATTTGCTGGTTAACAACTTTTGCTGCCTCTAATTGGTTTTGAAGAATTGCCGACTTTATGAGTTGTACGGCTTGGTTATATTGCGTGCTAATTTTATCCATTATCTTTACTTTTCTAAAAGCAAAGATATACAAAATTATGGTAATGATATACTAATTAGCCCCATAAAATAGGGCTTTCTTTTATAAGATTACTCCTAACAATTGAAGCTACCAAAGCTATCGTCTTAACTCCTTAACTTCTTAACTTCTAATTTCTACCCTCTCTGCTGTATTTTCTTGATTTTTTTCACTTCCCATGTCATGAGAAGGATGGCGGCGGTGATGGAGCAGGCGTCGGCGAATGGGAATGCCAGCCACACACCGTCGATGTGCCAGAAGTGGGGCAGTATCAAGAGGAATGGAATGATAAATAGCACTTGGCGCGTGAGGCTCATGAAGATGGATTTGCCTGCTTCACCCACCGACTGGAAGAAGTTGGTGGTGATCATCTGGAAACCAGCCACCCAGAACATGGCGGTGGCAAGGCGCAGCGTCTTGGAACTGGCGGCGATGAGGGTGGCATCGTTGGTAAACAAGCGCGAGATGGCTTCGGGGAAGAATTGGCAAGCGAGACACCCCATGGTGGTGACCACAGTGCATACGCCTGCTGCTATCCAGAAGGTGCGCATCAAGCGGTCGAAGCGTTTGGCACCATAGTTAAAGCCCACAATAGGCTGCATACCCATACCTACGCCCACCACAAAGGTAATCACCAAACCAGTGACGGCGGTGAAAATGCCAATAGCAGCCACAGAAGTATCGCCACCGTATTTATAAACGGTGTTGTTGATTACGGCATTGATTACGCAACCCGCCGAATTCACAATACATGGCGCGGCACCGATAGCGAAGATAGGCATCAAAATGTCTTTACGGAGCTTGTAGATGCCACTTTTGAAGTGGATTTCAGTGTTTTTGTTGAAAAAGTGAGCCAGCACAAAAAGCATCGACACACCCATCGAAATGTCGGTGGCGATAGCCGCACCCTTGATGCCCAATTTCAGCACAAAGATGAAGATAGGCGCAAGAATCACGTTGAGCCCGGCACCTATAAACATGGTGAACATCGCCTTAGTGGGGTAGCCCGATGCACGCATCACATTGTTGAACGAGAAAGTGATGTTGTTGAAAATCAAGCCCGGCAGAATGAAAAGCATAAAATCATGTGCGTATGGCAGCGAAGTGTCGCTCGCGCCAAACAGACGGAGCACAGGGTCCATAAACATGCCAAACAAAGCAATGTAGATAGTGCCAAACACCAAAGTCATCACAATGCTGTTGCCCAACACCTGCTCAGCCTTATCCTTGGCTTGCATACCCAGCAGAATAGACGTGCGTGCGCTGGCACCTGCACCAATCAGCACACCGAAAGCAGCGCTCACATTCATCACAGGGAACGTGATGGCAAGACCGGCGATAGCGTCGGGACCCACACCCTGACCAATAAAGATGCGGTCGATAATGTTGTAGATCGACATCACCACAATGCCCACAACGGCAGGCAGACTGTATTTCCACAGCAATTTGCCAAGTGGTGCGGAATCAAGTTCTTGAAGTCGGTTATTAGATTTTTCCATAAAAAAGCCTTAATATCATAGATTGCAACTGCAAAGTTACTCTTATTTTAAAAACCCCACAACTTAAGATTTGCAGAAAGGAGTTTTTTTGTTTATAATTATTCGTGTTTTGGTCAAAAATTCGTTATATTTGCGAAAATAATCATGTAAAAACTGTTTTTAAAAACTATAGCTATGGGATGGTTTTTTAATAAGCTATTAAATAAGAAAGGAAATGAAGATTGTCCTAAACCTTTGTGGAAATTAAAAATTACAGATCAGGAATTTAATGAACTTCGTGAACTTCTTGCCCAAAGGAATCGTACAATTAATGTCGAAAATCCATTTGATAGTGTTCGTGAAGAGTGTACGCTTTTTTTTGCTGAGTATTGGCGAAGATTATATGATGGGGGGACTCATGATATTGATAGGGTGTATGATGTTATAGTTACAACAAAATCCCATCGTAATCATCGTAATCAATTCTACGAAGCGGCAAAAAGTGGAGCGGAATCTCTGAAAATAGAAAGGTATCAAGGGGGAAGGAATCAGATTTTAGAAGATATGCTTTATCAAGGAGGTCTGCCAATGAAGAAGTTGATAAGCAACGCTGATGAGACTGCCGGTTGGTATAGATTTGTCAAAGGTTTAGTTAACAGAGGAATAAATTTTGACTATCTTATACAAAAAGGTACTCTATCAAACAATGCCTCCAAAAGTAATTCTTTAAGAGAGTTTTGTTACGTACTTATTGAGGCTATAGAACAGGGAGACTATGCAAAAATGCCATTTTATTGCCCAAATGAAAATAATAGTTGGTTTAAATATTTAATTAATTTAGCACAACAAGAAAGAACTTATTATCGTGAACTTCATCCTTTTTCTTTCTCTTGGATATTTGATATTGATTCTATTTATAAACAAATTAAAGTTAAGTATCATTTTAATGGGCAACAATGTTTACAAAAAAGATTTCTCCAAGAGAAAGGTCTTGCTAATCTGAAATTCTTTTCGATTCAAGTAAGAAACAATAATAAGGTCGTTGACACATTCGATTATGATAAAAGTGGTTTTTGTCGTTATTCTGTAAAAAGTGAGCATAATTATAGTGATGGAGATTATATATCACTATTCTTGCACGACGATACCAATCCATATTTAGAAGAAAGCCTTGACTTAACTGTGCCACATATATTGTATAAGAAAAAAGAATGCGAGTATGTATTAGGCAATAAAATTGGCTTCCATGAATCTCTTCTTTTGATACCTGACGGATGGGACATTTTAAATGCTACTGAAACAGAAATCATTGATTATTCTTGGGGAAAAACCAATTTAAAAGGTGTTCATATTCCATCAAATTATAACAACGAAATCAAATTGAAGGGAAAAGATGGAGTTATTACTTTTGGAAGAGAGAAGCCCCTTTATTGGACAGAAATGAAATCAACATCTTTATATGATCCAAATATTTGTGAACCAATCTACAATGCGTCAAAATGTGTGTTCTCTCTGTGCAATGACAAAGAAAATGGTAGTGTTTCAAAGGAAGTCACTCATAATGTAGAATACAGAAATAAATGGCAGGACGAATGGTCTTCAGAACCATGCTTTGGAGAAATCTTTGCAAGGGCTATTGACCGAAAGGGCAACTATGTTACTCCCATTAGGCTGGTTAATGTTGGAGAGGGTTTATCTGTCTCCATTGAATATGCAGATAATGAAACTTGTCGGATTCGTATAACTTGGTCGCATGGCTCTGTTTCAACAAAAGAAGGACAAAAGAAGGGCGATGATTGTTGGGAAATAAAGAAACAAGGACAAGGCCGTAAAGACCCACACAAGATTTGTTTTTTGCTTACTCCCGAAGAAAATCCGAGAAACCAATTTTCTCTTTCTGTTAAGGCTCCTTTTAAAGGATTCTCAATTCTTGATAAAGAAGGAAATGAGTTAGAACAAAACAGCCTTATTCCTTATATTGACATCAACAGCTACCAATATCACATCGTTGGCAATATTGTTAGCAGTTATTCTTTTGGCAATATCATAAAAAATCTACAATGGGTAGACAACAAACTCTGTATTTATGAGGGAGATCGGTTTATAAAGAACATTCCTTATGAAGGCAGCCTTTTGACTTTATTGGACTCTCGCGAAGTGTTGCTTTCATTATTGGAACGAACATCTCAAACGATTCTGGAAGCAAAAATAGATGTCAGATTTTCTTTAACTGATGGAAAAAGACAGTGCTTTACCATAAAGAAATTCCCTTTTCGAGCCCATCAAGAGAATGGAAAAATAAAAATTACGGATGGTAATCGTGATATTAACTATCAAAAAAAACTGATATTATTCAAGTTATATGACCCAACGTGGCAAACCGAGTTGAAGTACAATGAAGAACAGGGTGGTTACCTGCTTTCTGATAGCCTTCGTTCTTGTGGTGAATTAATACTTGCAGGCAAAGCAAGAGGACGAGTTTTACCGAAAGAGATGAATCCAGACGAAAGAGCGGCTTCAGTAAAAGATGAAATTAGCAGGGCGAAATTAGGAGATAAGTCGTGGGAAAGAATTATTGGTTGGTTTAGTAGATGACAAAAATTAAAATTCTATTGTTAAATATCTAATT
>OIZL01001102.1_pt1 | contig 16146 bp, 13 predicted proteins | sample 1588541 | NCBI WGS metagenome assembly OIZL01 (sample SAMN03283285) | human gut metagenome | biome: human-associated habitat; material: feces | host: Homo sapiens | place: Peru | collected 2012 | reverse complement strand
ATATTTGCTAGTAAAATTATAACAAAAAAGTTTTTATTTGTCAGTATTATATATACAAAAATTCAAAGTGTACTTAAAAAATCTTTTATTTGCTTATATTCTAATTTTTTCTTAATTTTTAGCATGTAATTATATACAAAATCAGAAAAAAACATTAATTATATCTAATTATAGACTAAGAAACAAAATTTTGATAAAATATATTTATAGATAAGGAGTTAAAGTATGATTAAAAATTTAAATAAAATGTCAGAAATCGAAAAATTAGCTAAAATTTGGCAAATACAATTAAACATAGAATTTTGTAAGCCCAGAAAAAATGTCAGAGTATCTTTTAAAGATATAGGCCCTTTTTGTGAATATTTGGCCTTAGATTTTGTGCCTGACTATCAAGGCGGTGGATCTGGTGGTATGGGATTCGACCTATATAATAAAAAAGAAAGAAAAGCTATAGAAGTAAAATCTTGCTGTACAATTCAAAATGGAAAATGCAAAAAATGTGGAGCAAAATTTAATAATCTATTTTTAGACTGTTGCCCTGATTGTGGTGGAAATGAGTTTGAAAAAATTAATGATAGTCGTTTTGGTATAAATGCCGCTGAAACCTTAAGACAATATAATAATGATATATTTGCTGGTTTTATTTTTTGTCATGTATCTGAAAAAGAACAAATAAAAAACAAAAATACGCTAGTAGTATTAATTGAATGGTTTAAACTTGACTTTAATGCTGATGATGAAATAAAAAAAATAAGATTAGAATATTTCGAAAATCAAAAAAACTTTGGCAGAGCTAATACAAATAATCTTCTTCCATATAGTTTTGACTTTTACAAATTAGCTCCTCTAAAAATAGAAGAAGCTATTATAGAAATTAATTATGCTGATTTAAACACTATTCCAAAAGTAACAAGGAAAAATGTAAATTACTATCCAAGAGTTAACGGCAATTCTTTAAGGTTTGTAAATAATGAACGAGCTTTATTTGAATCATTAAAAACATATGATTCTAAAACAAATACCGCAGAATCAAAAGACTTCACACTCAATATTCCATATAGAATCAAAAGCTTAGGTAAAGAACGTGGTGATACTAGAACTAAATTAGATAATGCACTGAAAAACAAAGTAGAGCAATAAACTACTTTGTTTTTTTATACCACTCTAGAGCTTCTTTATAAAATTGTTCATCTAACTCTATTCCTATAAATTTTCTATTGTTTTTAATAGCTGCAATGCCTGTTGATGCACTACCACATGTAAAATCTAAAATTGTATCACCTTCATTTGAAAATATATTTATTAAACATGATAATAATGAAACAGGCTTTTGTGTAGGATGTATATTATTTTGATCCTTTTTATATTCGAATACATTTCTAACAATTTTTTCACCTTTCGGAATATTAAATACAGTTTTATTTTCATCATCCCATATTTTTTTTAGCGTATCATATTTTATAAAGCCCGGCATTTTATCTATTTTATATTCTTTTATCAACGCATTATAATTTTTTTCTGTTGGTATATAAAAGGTTCTATTAGCATATCTAAAACAGTGATCTAAGCCCTGACCTAATCTATCCATTATTGCTTTTTTATCTCCACCACAATATTCTAACATATTTTTAAAGTATTTCCTTAATCCCACAGAATTTGACTCATCTAAAGACTTTCTAATCAATAACATTTCTTCATAATAATTAAGAGGTGTTGTTTTGGCAGAAAATCCATTTGCATGATTGTTTTTTACCCAAATCATTTTATTAGATAATGAATATTTTTGAAAAATACACAATTCATAATTTAATTTAAATGTCATTGGTTCTTGAGAAAAAATTATCATATTTGAATTTGCTTTTGAAATTTTAAAACAAGCTTCTATCATTTCTTTTATATCTATTGGATAATCCCACATAGGTACATTTCCCTTTTTTTTCCAACCTTCAATTGATAATCCTTGAATAGTTCCATATGGAATATCAGTAATAATATGTTCAACAACAATATTTTCCTTTATTAAATAATTCATTGTTGAAATGCATTCGCCATTTATCAATACAAAATTTTCGTCATAGTAATAATCCTTTATTATTCCTTCTTCTTTCATATGCTTTAAAATATCATTTGAAATTTTATTTGCGGTCTTTGTAAAATCTGTTTTTGATTTTATTTCTTTATTATGTTTTCTTATTTCATCACTTAACATACTTAATTCTCCTATCAAATCTATTAATATTATAATCCAATTATTTTTTTATGAAGACAAAATTTTTTAAATATTCTACGCCATTTAATACTCTGCAATATCTTCAATCTCATATCTAGCACAAATATTATAACTTTCTTCTTATACTTTTCAACACATTGCTTTTTATAAGTAATCAATAATACTATTACTTCCATATTTAGCATTTTATTTAATTATATCATAATTTAAATTTTTTATCGACGATAATAATTAAAATTCCATACAAAATCTAATTGAAAATGATATTTTTTATTAAAATATATAACTTCTTTATTTAAATTAATCATCGACAACAATTTAAATGCGCTAATAGTTAATTTAAGTTGTTAGTAAAACCTAAAAATGCTATAATTATTTTGTTATAACTCGCGAAAAAAACTTTTACTAAATCGAAAGGATGGTATATATGAAAGTAAATTTTAAAAAATTTGGTGTAGAAGCCGAAGCTGATGTTGAAAAACTAATAGAAAAAAGCATAGATAACTACGAAAAAGATTGGCAAGAAAAGTACAATGCAAAAAAAGAATTATTAGAACTTAAACATAAACATAGAATGGAAGAACAAAATTTAAAAAACACCACCAAATCAAGTGAAAAAATAGAATGGGAGCAAAATAAAATAAGATTAGAAAACGAAAAAACAAATGATGAAAAAGCTGAGAAAAAAGCTAAAAAAATTATTAAAGTAACTAGTATAATTTTGTTTTTTGTATATGGATTGTTTTGTATAACAGGATTTAAAGATTCTCATATTGTTTCTGCAATAATAGGATTGATTCAAGTAATTTTAGTAACAATTTCATTATTTTCTTCTGCTAATATATTATCTTTGTTCAAAAATGATTACAAAATTTGTTTAATAATAAGTCTCTTATTAATAATTCCTTGGTTAGCATTTGCTATATAATAGTATTAATTTAATCAATTAACATATATCATAGTTCATACAAAGATAAATATTTATAATTATTTAAAAAAGTACAAAAGTAAATAGTTAAATGAATGGTTGATAATGTTTAAAAAATAGTTGAGTTATTATGTTACAGGCTCAGATACCAAAATTGAGATATGATTTATAATGAATTAAATATCTTATATCCAGAACGATTAAATTGATCTTTGAAAACTATTTAATTTATGTTATTATTAAAACAACAAAAAAGACTGATATAATCAATCTCAAACATCTTTATTACCACAAATAAATAACTTTACACAAAGTTTTTTTACACTTTCCGATATTTATAAATTATTAAAGTCTATATTGAATTATACCACTATATAGTATGAGTTTAGTTTTACCAATACTAATGAATACAAAAAAGAAAATGTTATTTTTTACTTTTGAATAATTTAAACAATTTACAGAAATTGAAGAAGATATTAAATGACAAGCTACATTTAGAATACTTTATTATTGTGATCTTTGAAAAAGAAAATTTAGAGGATTGACTTGGAAAGATATTGACTTAGAAAGAAAAACATTAAGCGTTAGAAAACAAGTTACTGATCGTTGTGAAGTAGTTAAATAATTCCAATTTTCCATTACAAAACAAGACCACTATCACTTAATAAATACTCTTAAACGATCCTAAAATGCTTAAAAATTAGGTATTTGAAGAATATGGATTCAATGATAATTTCTTTGTAGCCGGAGATATGCTTTCTGTATGTAGCAATACACTTACTAACTATAAAAATGTTAACTGTAAATTAGCTAATGTTAAACAGATCAGATTACATGATTTCAGACATTCTTGTGCATCTCTTTTGGTTAATAAAGGAGCTAATGTTCAAGTTGTAGCAAAATACTTAGGCCATACAAAAGTAGAAGAAACTTTAAAAACCTATTCACACCTATTTACAAGTACTTTAGATGAAGTAGTTGCCGTAATAGATAATTTAGATAATAATAAAACCGATGACTAATTACCATCGGTTATTTTTATATATGTTCTATTTTATTTAAATTAGATATTCCATATTCTTTGCACACATGCTTTAATAATCCCAACAAAGATGCAATTATGTAGTTTGTTTCTTCAAAATTTACTGTCACTTGAATCTTATCATCAAAGGCTGGATGAAAGATTATGTTTCTTGGTGCATCATCGTCTTCAGAAAAATAATTTGAAATTAGATTTTTTAAATCTGGCAATAAAATATCAATTTCAGGATTATTGTTAATTATAGAATTAATGGTTTTCATAGTTCCCTGCTCATACATTTCAATATTTGCTCCAGGTATAGCTTTATAAATCTCTAATATAATCCTTTCTATTAATGGAAATTTATAATATAAACTATAAAATGAATCATCTTTTATAGCCTCTAAATCTATTTTACCTACCTTTTTTATTGTTACATCATCTTCAAACCCTTTAATAAATTCGCTATTTTTTATTCTAATCACAGCTATCACACTCTTTTCTAATCAGATTATTCAGAAACATGATTGCACATATAGTTGTCATTATTTCCACTTCAACATTTTTCTTAAAATAATTACCGTGTGAAATATTATTTCTTATATTTAATCCATGGCGTTCATATAAAATATAATTTATATACATTAATCCATTAAAATATGCATCATCATTCTCATAGTCTTTAGCTAATTCATTTAAATTAGTTGATCCATTTTTTGTTAACTTTTTCCCTTTTGATTTAAGAATTTTTACTATTCCATTTTCTATTTGTGAAACATTCATTGCTAATATAATATAATCATTATTTATTCTATAATTCCCTTTAGAAATTAATTTAGATATCAATGATCTATTTCCCTCTTTATTATCAAAGAACAACAACATAAAATGCTGACTTGTAATAAAATCGTGTTTTAAATATTTTAACAATAATTCATAATGATCCTTTGTAATAATATTTTTTAATTCTGGATGTTTTTCTGAATATTCTTTTCCTCTTTTATCATAATAATCTTTAAATATACTTTTTTCTATTCCCTCGTCTGATTTAAGATAAACTTGCATTTCTGAATCAATATTATAAGAACTAAATATATAAGATGTAGGATATTCTGAATAGTTATGAATTGCTAATTCTAACTTTCGTAAAAAGTTGCCACATGATGCACTATATAAACCCCCAATACTTTCGTTAATAGCCGAAACAAATTTTTCAATTTCTTCATTAGGAATAACTTGTTCATATTTAAATTCCTGCATTTGCGAATTCATTTTTTCTTGGTCGGATAATATACATCTCTTTATATATAAAATATTTTTTAAACATTCATGAATTTTATTTTTTTGCTCTAATTCTAGATGTTTTAATCTATTTAAATATGAATTCAATACTTTTACTGTTTCATCTATATTAGCTAAATTTTGAATAAAACTTTCCTTTTCATCTAACGATCTATTTTGTATATCATTTATCCTATCAATCATTTTATTTAATAATACATTAAACATACTTTTCGATAATAAATTTTTGGAATCTAATATATATAAAATGCTTTCAGGAAATTTACTATATATGTTTTCTTGTTCCAAACTATTAATATATTCTTCATAATAACTAATATTTTCATTAATGTTATTATCATATTTAACAACTTTAGATATATATAGTTTATTATCTAAAAACTTTTTAATTATGTTCTTCTTTAGTTCATCATGTTTTTTTAAATTAATACAACTTCTCTCTAATATCTCACCAAGAAAGAAATTATCTTGTTTTACGCCATAATCAATAATAAGATTATATAATTTATATGCATCTTGTGTAATTGTATCAATTATTTTTTTATGAGGTTTAATAACAATTTCTATAAAGTTATTTCTTGCTTCTTTATATTTAGAAACATTCTTTTTATATTCATTAGTATTAATAGAATTATAATAACTTAATAAAAATTCAGCTAATAATAAAAAATTATTATCATTTTTACTTTTATAAAAATTGTATAGCTTAACTATTTGTTTCATATCATCTGATTTTAAAAGAATTTCATAATTGTTAAACATATAAACCAATCTATTATTAAACATAAAAAAGCTATTATATATCTGATTGAACTTATGTAACTCATTAGTATGGTCTTCAGGTGAACTACTCTCATTTAGATTGTAATCAAAAGACTCATTCTTTTCCTCAATATCAATGAATGTACCTAAAAATTGTCTTATTTCGCTATATAGCATAATGTCTTACCCTCCTTATAAAAGAAAAAATTCTATACTTTAAATTGTATAGAACTCTATGATTCAATTATACTACTTTATCTCTTAAATGTCTGCAATAATCATGCAATTTTTGAGAAAATTGTTCCCGAGTTGTTCCCAAGAATTATTTTCATTCTTCTCTATACTCACAAGCACTTATAAAATGGGCATAAAAAATGAGAGCACGGTTAAATGCTCTCTTCAGGGGGCGATGGGGATTTCTTGGAAAATTTATCATTTTGTCAAATCTTTTGCAAAGTATTTTTTGTATATAAAATATAAGGTTTTATCTTATATTATTCATATAGTCAGACCACAAATGAGACCTAAAATTTATCATTGCAATTTTATTGTAATTTGTTATATTTAACATTTAGGTACGATGAAATTAGACCAAAAAACTTGACTAATATCAATAAATAAGTGATTAATACAATACCTTTTGAAAGGAGGTATTTGTGTGATTGCTAAAGAAATATTAGAGATAATATCAAAGCCCTGGTGTTCTAATCAAGATATTATGAAGATAGCAAATGTTTCTGCATCAACAGCTAGTAAGATTAAACAATCAATTGAGAAAGAATTTAGAAAGAAAGAGCCTAATAAGTTTATGCCTGCTTATTGTATACCTACTAAGGAAATCATCAAGTACTTTGATCTAGATATAGAGTTTCTCAAATCAATAGCATACTTTGATAAGGAGATTAATGATGGATTACCTAAATAGATGCCTTTTACTTGGAAGATATAAATCAACAACAATTATTGATGATAATATTTCTTGTTTAGTTATTGTTATAAATGATGAAGATGGAGATTTAACTATTCCAATTATTACTAGCACAGATGTTGCAAAGAAAACAACTAATAGTTGTGAAGAAGATTCATTAATAGCTATCAAAGGAAAAATAGATGCCGATGAACACGGTTTAATTATCAAAGCAGATAAAATATCTTTTTTAGGTCATAAAGAAAGAGCCGATTAATTTCGACTCTTTTTAAATTCTACCAGGATACAATATTTTTAATACCTCATCGATTGTTTTTTTATTACTTGTTAATTCCTCTTCTAACAGAACCAACTCTTCTAATGACTGACTAATAAAAATAATATTATCATCACAGTCTTTTATATTTAGAAATTGATGAAAACCTTTATTTAATTCATCCAATATATGATTAACAAATGTTTTCTGATATTTCCTTTTTCTGATTTCTCTATATAAAATATATTGATCAGTACACTTTTCAGCACTATTTACTGACAAATAATCCTTAGTTATCTTGTCAGATTTATCTTTTATTAAGTTCATAATAAACAAACTATCTCTTGAATAATTGCTATCAATATAATCATCACTTTTTGGATAATTCATTTTTTTTAATTGTCTAAGAATCCTTTTCCTTTTAAAACTATTCATAATTTTGTTAGGAAATTTAATTGTTACTACGCCAATCACTTTTTCTTGTTTATGATAATTTAATGAAATAATAGCTTTATTATTTTTTTCATAGAAATATATTTTTTGTTTTCCATTTATTAATAAATTATATGCAATATGTGTAATTGTATTATCAATATTATGATAATCAATTTTAGTTTTAAGCATGCTATCTTTCTTTTTAAAATCTATATATTTTCTATAATCCATATTTAAAGATAATAGTATGTTTTCTGCAAAATCTCTGATAAATAAGGTATATGATAAACTATTTTCCATTCTTAGCACCAACCTTTTTTATTTCTAATCTACAATCATATTTATCTTCATCTTTTAACAATGGATTAACATAGTATATTATAAATATCTCATAAAATTTAAAATAGAAGTCAATATAATCTTCAAAAGCGATATGAGTAAATTCTTTTATTAACGGATCATTAGTATCTATTTCCTTATGATAATAAATAGAATCACTACATTCTTTAATTTTAATTAAATCATTTTGATGTAAATATCTTGAGTACCTTTGTTTTATGTTTAGTATCATTTCATTCATATCAAAACTGTGGTTATCAACAGAAGCATATAAAGCCATTTTTTTAAGTATTTCGTAACTATTATCAAGTTTTTTCACAATACTATTAAATGTATTTTTTACTTTAATTTCCCACCTATCATCATTAATTATATGGGAATGATATATAATACATCCGTTTAGATTCATAAATGTAATCATAGGAATTTTATATTTCGAAATCAAATAGTTTTGATTATACGTCCTATCTAAATTATTATAAATAAAAGCCTCAGCCATAAAGCATATTGAAGGATAGTATTGATATATTATTTCAAAATTATCATAGTCATTATTTAAAACTGTTTCAAGTATTGCTTCAGAAAAATTATAAAATATTTCTCCACAAAAATCTATCTTTACACTCTTGTAATCACATTTATCAGAAGATAAAAAGGTCTTTGCATATTCAATTAAATTAGAATAATGTTTTTTATTTATTTTATCCAATAATTCTTCAACATTTAACTTATCAAATTTAAAATTATACTCTTCTTTAATAAGTTCTTCATAAATCGAAGATATCTCATCTATCACCATAATAAGCTTATTTTCTATTTCTATAATTCTTGAATACAGTAAACAAGAAGATAGACTATATGACTTTTTAGATAAATTCTCAGCTTGCAAACAAATATTATCATAATTTAATTCTAACGTTTTTAAAATTAAAGATATCATCTTTATAAAGTTAAAGCTTAAGCTTTCATGAATGTATTTATCGGATGTTATTACTTTTCCCTCAACAGATAATTCATATTTGATCTTTTCAATAAATTTAACAGTACCAACATTCACGAACAATATATTATTTTTAGAATCTTTTGTTAAAAAAGCGCCTAATTCATTTATGCTTTTTTTTATATAACTATTATAAGTGTTACTAATGTATTTTTGAGCATTTAATACAAAACTCACTTTATTTAAACTTATAAAATCAATTATCGCCTCGTAATTATCATCTTCTGCAAGATTACTATTAATGATAATATCTTCAATATTTTTATTAAACTTATTCCAATATTCAAAGTCACCACAATTAGCTAGAATCATATCAAGCGATAAATAGTAATTATTAATAATTCTATACAGTTCTTCATTTCTGTTGTTCTTAATTAAAAATTTAATAGATTTTGTAAACAAATCGGTTATATACTCTTCTAAGAAATAGTGATCTGCAATTTGTTTATTATTCAATGATGTTCCTGTTTGTGTTCTTAAATTGACCTCAAAAAATTCGGCTTCAAACCAATTAACTGGTTCATATTTCAACCTATACCACTTACTATCTAAAGGAATAAGATTTTTAAACTCAGTATATCTAACCATAATAGCAAATATATAATTTGTAAATTTCGTTATATCTTCGGTATCCTTATCCTTTAATATTTCTTTTTGCAATGATTTCAATGTATCTAATAACAATATTACTTGATTACCATAAGAATTAAACACACTATCTGATTTATTATTCTTAATTGCTTTTTGTAAATATTTAAATTTGATATTTATTTCTTGATATATTGTTTTCGTAAGCATATTAATATCTGAAAACAAATAAACTCGTTGAGCTAATTCAAAATAAATAATAATAATTCTAACTGTTAAGAATAATGATAATAGTGCAATAACTGGATTTATTCTTATATTAAATATCCAGCAAGCCAACTGGACTATTATTAAACATAGATAATTTATCATTGATTTTAAGTATTTTTTATTTGCATATTCATTTAGAACAGATAATGACACTTTTGAAACTATGTTGATGTACTTAGCAGTAATTATTCCGGATAAATTTGAAAGAAATAATGCTACTAAAAAACCTCCTACGCCCAAGCAAGCAAGTAAATATTGGTTATAGTTATCATATATGAATGTTAATGAATTCAATATTTCAGATATACATTTTATATCTCTAAAACCATTATTAAATAATATCAAATTACCAACCATATTAATAGCAGTAATAATTATAACAATATAAATCATCTCTTTAATTGCAATTGATAATATAGACCTATCTAATTTAACGAATCTAAATGTATCCTTAATTTTTAAAAACATTTTTTCCGCAAATATAGATAGTTTTTCTATGATTGATAGTTTTTTAAAATGTAATTTAGCTCTTTTAAGATTATATTTATTAAACATCTTTAACCTCCATTTCATCTATTAAGAATTATTTTTACCATATCTGAATAATTACTTTCTTCAATTTGTTTATCCAATTCTTTTGATATTCTATTAATTGTTTTTGTTATTTCGGTATTAGAATTTTGAAGTTCTTTAAACTCCTGAATCATTTGTTCTCTTTTTTCATTTAGATATTTTTGATTTTTTTCTCCATAAAAATATAATTCTATTCTTTTATGTTCTCCTGTTGAGTTGGCAGTAAAATATATTACATTTATTAAATCAACACAACTTGAAACAATCATAATATTATTACACATGCTATTATCTAATCCTAATTTTTTATTAATAAATTCTAAATAAATATTCTCAATTATTAACTCTATAAATTTAATCTCATTATTAATATATTTCTTTATTTTCTTATTACCAACTAAATAACTGGTTGCTTCTTTAACATTAGTTACATGTGTAATCTTAGACATATAACCATATAATTCTTTTATATCTTCAGAGGTATAACTATATAACAATTCATCACAATGATCAGCCACTATTTTATAAAAATAGCTAGCTTTAGTCATTATATCTATATCAACTGTTTCTATGGTTGTAGCGATTATATACATTATTTCTTCAAAAACATTTCTTAATAAACATACAGCCATAAGAGTCTTTTCTTTACTTAACAAATCGTTAACTTCTTCAAGTTCTTCTGATATTTCTTTAAACATGTACTTAGATTTTTTATAATCTGATATCTCTTTAAACACAATATTTTTAATCATATCAATATAAATCATGTTACTTATATCCAATATTCTTATAGTTTTATCAAAAGAAAAACTTTTATTTTTATGTTCTAAATCATATATATAACCTCTAAGCTTAGATTTCTTCATTGTTACCTCCATGAAAAAAAGAGCATATTCCATCTTAAAAATGAAACACACTCTATTATTTATATATATTATACCACTAAATTAGAATTTATTGTTAGATATACTGAAGAATTTATCAAAGAATTCTAATAATTTATCTATAACCTTATTTTTCTTTTCTTGTCTATCATTATTAGGAGTAAACATACTCATTGGAGGAAGTATTGTTGATACCTCTGTACCATTAGTTTCTACTCTTCCCTGTTCGAATGATCTTTGAATAAAGTTATATGTTTCTTCTTTATTAAGATTTTCTTCAGCTATTATCTTATCTAATTCTTCTTTCTTTTTGCTATTCATAAATGATTCAAAATCGGCATATACATTTGAGTCTTGATCTAACGATTCAATGAATGCCATGATTAAATCTTTCTTATTTCTCAAATCCGGACTTGCCATAATTGTCTTTTGAATAGTCACAAGAATTTCTTTATCTTCCATGTTGCTATCATGGTATTTCTTAACCAATCCTAAGATGTAATCGATGTTAACTTCTATAGATTTAATTAATTCCATTTCAAATACTACATCATCTGTAACATCAATTTTTTCTTGTTTAGCTTTATTTCTAAATTCATTATAAAGTTCAATATAAATACTATGATAATCTTGTTTATCTCTTTCATTGATTAATTCATCATCTTTGAACTCATCAAATGAAGATAAGATATTTGTTACTTTTAATATTGCGCCATATAGTTTAATAAATTCTTTCTGTTCTGCTTCACTTTGCATTAATTCTCCAGGTGCAAATTTAGAAGTTAATTTTTCAACTAAGGCTTTATATCCCTCAAATGTTTTACCATTATCATCTTCATATCCATAATAGTAATCATTATATGGTTTTAATAAAACTATTCCATGAGCTTCTTCATCACCAAATTTAGATAACGCTTCATTAAGTCTATCTTCTAGGTTTCTAAATGAAACTATATTACCATATGTCTTAACACTATTTAGTATTCTATTAGTTCTTGAGAATGCTTGAATTAATCCATGCCATTTTAAGTTCTTATCTACCCATAATGTATTTAGTGTTTTTGCATCAAAGCCTGTTAAGAACATATTAGCAACTATTAAGATATCTATTTCTCTATTCTTCATTCTTAGTGATACATCTTTATAATAATTTTGGAATCTTTCTGATGAAGTATCATAACTTGTTCCAAACATATTGTTATAGTCTTTAATTGCACCCTCTAAGAAAGTTCTATCATCTGTACTTAATGCTTCAGTTGATTCTGAGTTTTCATCAATTACTCCGTCTTCTCCATTAACACCATATGAATATATTAATGCTACTTTAAGATTACTATTCTTAAGAGCTAATTCTTTCTTAAATTCAGCATAATACTCTTTAGCCATTTTTATGCTTGATACTGCGAATATCGAATTAAAACCATTAATACTCTTCTTAGATTTAATCTCTTCTGTATTGTGCTTTTTAGCTACATCTATGACATTATCCAAAGTTGAATAAACATAGCTTTCTGATGTTTTAGTTTTAGTACTAAAATGATCTATTATATAATTTGCAATTAAACTTATACGTATTTGATTATCAAATAATTTTTCTTCATCTATGTTATATACTTTTTCATCTTTTACATCATCTGATATATCCACTCTACCAACATACTCATATCTAAATGGTAATACATTCTTATCAGCTATAGCATTTACTATTGTATAAGTATGTAATCTTTCTCCAAAGATTTGTTCTGTTGTTTCAGAAATACCTTTTATTGTTCTAGCATTCTCTGGGAATATTGGAGTACCTGTAAATCCAAATAAATAATATTTATTAAATTTCTTAATAATGGCTTTATGCATATCTCCAAATTGAGATCTATGACATTCATCAAATATAAATACTACATGTTTATTAAATACATCACTTTGTTCATTCTTCTTAATGAATTGTGATAACTTTTGTATTGTAGTAATTATTATCTTAGCATTAGAATCATTTAATTGTTCTTCTAATACTTTTGTTGAAGTATTAGAGTTAGCTGCTCCCACTTTAAATCTATCGTATTCTTTCATTGTTTGATAATCTAAGTCTTTTCTATCAACTACGAATAATACTTTATCAATAAAATCTAATTTACTAGCTAATTGAGATGTCTTAAATGATGTTAACGTTTTTCCTGATCCTGTTGTATGCCAAATATATCCACCCGATCTAAGTGTTCCATAGAATTTATTATTGTATGCAATAGTAATTCTATTTAAAATCTTTTCTGTTGCTACTATTTGGTAAGGACGCATTACTAATAAATCTTCTTCGCTTGTAAATACACAATACTTAGTTAATACGTTTAATAATGTATGCTTAGTAAAGAATGTTTTCGCAAAATCAATTAGATCTGTAATACCATTATTCTTTTGATCTGCCCAATATGAAGTAAACTCAAATGAGTTAGATTTCTTTTTCTTTTGATTATTAATATGAAACTCTCTTGTAGTATTTGAATAGTATTTAGTCAATGTTCCATTTGAAATAACAAATATTTGAACAAAGTTATATAATCCTGATCCTGCCCAGAATGAATCTCTTTGATATCTTTCTATTTGATTGAAAGCTTCTCTTAAATCAATTCCTCTTTTCTTTAATTCAATATGAACTAAAGGAAGACCATTTACTAAAATCGTTACATCATATCTATTATCAAAATTACCATCATTATTAACATATTGATTCAATACTTGAAGACTATTGTTATGGATATTATTTTTATCTATTAAATAAATATTTTTCTTTTCTCCAGAATCAAGAGTTATTTCTTGCTTATAGTCTTCTTGGATTAATCTTGTCTTTTCAATTATATAATCATTTTTGTTAGCTATTACTTTAGTGAAGAAGTTACCCCATTCTCCATCAGTAAAATGATAATTATTAAGTTTTTCTAATTGTCTTCTTAAATTAAGAATTAATTCATCTTCAGAGTTAATATTTAATCTTTCATAACCCTGTTCAACTAAAGTTTTAATCAATTCTTTTTCTAATGCATCTTCGCTTTGAAAAGATGTTGCTACTCTATTTAAACCTGTATATTCAGCTAATACAGTAGAATTATCATTTTCACTAATTAAATTCACTCACATCACCCACTTCAAATAATTTTTGTTCATAAAAAGAAAACTGTTTTTTATGCTGTTCTAATTCTTGTTCTAATAAAGCATTTAATTTTTCAAATTTATCAAGATTTCTAACTAATTCATCTTGTTCTTTATTGTTAGGAATTGGTAATATCAATTTTTTTAAATTTGTTTTATTAAATTTTGTTTGACCTTGTTGAGATGTTATTCTTTTTAATTGCTTTTGAAAAAAATCACTTTCAAAAACATATTTTAAATACTTATTATTTATATATGAACTTCTTACTAAAATTGCATTTGTTGCTAATGCATTTTTCTTATATGGAAGTATATCCGGAGTAACATAATATACTTCACCACAATTTCCTATATTAGGTAATATAACACTCTCTTTATCCAAATTAACTCTCCACAAATACTCAAAGGCATGCTTATCAATATAAATAAAATTATTCCCTTTAAAACCACTTTTTAAATCTGTAGTCCTAATTAATTGTGCATAATCTGGTTCATTAAGATATTTTACATTATTTGCTAAATCAGCAAAAGAACCAGCTGCAACATAATCAGTTATAGTGTCACAACACTCTTCAACTGTTTTAAATTCAAAAGAAATGTTTTTATTTTTTAAAATATCTAATATATCCTTTATTTCTTTTCTTGAATTATCAATTTCTTTAATACATTTTTCAAGTGAAGCCTCTAGATTTTTAATATCAATTACTTCTTTTTCTTCGTCATTTTCCAAATATGTGTTAACTGATAAATTATATGTCTTTTTCTCAATATCATCATTTGAAATAAGAATAGATTTTTTTTCAACATTTTTCCTATCTTTATAAAGTTTAACAATACTATCAATGTTTTCAGGAGTAAGTTTGTTTTTATTTCCATTTTTTATAAATTCATCCGTAGCATCAATAAATAAAATATTATTATCAGTTTTATTCTTCTTAAGAACTAAGATACATACATCTATTGATGTCCCAAAAAATAAATTCTCAGGCATTTGAATTATTGCATCAATGTAATTATTTTCAACTAAATATTTTCTTATTCCAGGTTCACCTTTTTCATTTGACCTATCTAAAATTCCAGGAAATTGAACTATTGCAGCAGTCCCTTTTGGTGAAAGCCATGATAACATATGCATAGTAAATGCAAGATCAGCTTTTTGTTTTGGTGCTAAAACACCAGCTGGTGAAAATCTTTCATCATTTATTAAAAGAGGATTATCTTTTCCATCCCACTTAATTGAATATGGAGGATTAGATACAATTGCATCAAATGGTTCATCATTCCAATGAGCTGGATGAATTAATGTATCTCCTCTTTCAATGCTAAAATTATTGTAATTAATGTTATGTAAGAACATATTAATTCTAGCTAAGTTGTAAGTTGTAAGATTTATCTCTTGACCGAAAAATCCCTCTCTTACATTTTCTTTTCCAAGTATCTTAGCAAATTTTAAAAGTAATCCACCTGATCCACATGCTGGATCGTATAC
>OIZL01001101.1_pt1 | contig 16151 bp, 14 predicted proteins | sample 1588541 | NCBI WGS metagenome assembly OIZL01 (sample SAMN03283285) | human gut metagenome | biome: human-associated habitat; material: feces | host: Homo sapiens | place: Peru | collected 2012 | reverse complement strand
TTCAACAAAAAGATAACTTGTTCGCTTGTTTTATCATTTTTATTATTATATAATTCTACTTAGGAACACCAAAGTGTGTTACCATTATTTTTTATAAAATGAATTTTAGGTACAAAAAAATTAAAACTATTAAAATCAGGTAAGAAGATATTAACACAAACACTCAATTAAAAATACAAAAATTCCATAATAAAGCACGAATTAAAATGAAAAACTGAAATAAAGGAGTGAATTAGCATGTGTAAATTAGGAGACATTATAGTAGTAAAAGAATTCAAAGATAAAGATGGAAATACTGTACCAAAGCATTCATTTGTAGTTATTAATGATGAAAAAGATTATGTAGAAGGACTAAAATATGATTTTGTTTCAAATATGATGTGTAGTTTCCATAATGAGAAACATAAAAACAAAAAATTAAAATATCAAGAAAACTTACCAATTAAAGAAGAATATATCTCAGGTGATAAAATCAATTCTAAAAATGGTTATATAAAAGCAGATCAATTGTATTATTTTAATAAAAGTTTAATAGAATATAAAGTTATAGCACATATGGAAGCAGAATTATTGGATGAACTAGTACAATTAATCCTTGTTCTTAATGAAAAAGGATTATTAAAAAACATAACAGAAAATCTTGAAAAAATGGAAGTTTAAATAAAATCTTAAGTTAGTTGACAAAATTACAGTTAAATGATATTATATACAACAATTGTTTATACATTTTATATTAAATTTAGTGTATAATTATAAAAAAGAGGTGTTTATATGCAAAAAAAAGAATGCTCTAAGTTTCCAAAAGGATTCTTTACCAAACCTCGAACTACAATAAGTATGAAAGAAGCCTTAAGTGGTGTTAAACCCTTCAAATGGAGTAACAATGTACTAAAAGGAAAAAGCAAAGTAAAAATAATATCAACAAAAAATAGTTAGTAAATAATGCTAACTATTTTTATTTTTTATGTTAAAAAAATAAAAGAACTTAAAAAAGTCCTTCACACTTTCATAAATGGTGCGCCCAAAGGGAGTCGAACCCCTAACCTTTTGGTCCGTAGCCAAACGCTCTATCCAATTGAGCTATGGGCGCATAACTAACAATTACTAGTTAATTATACCCCAAATATTAATTTTTTTCAAGACATTTTATCTAATTTCAAAATAATTTCCTGAATCTAAATATAATGTACCTTTTTTACCTTCAACTTTTGTTATAGCTTCATTATATTTATTTAAAAGTTCCATCTTTGTTAAAGTTATATAAACATAATTACCATCATTCATATAAAGAAAAAATCTATCTTCATCAATTGTATTAGGATCATATTTAATTTCTGATATTTTTTGTTTTACTTTATCATCTAATAAAATATATTTATTTATAAACGTATTATATTTTGTATCTGGAACATAATTTATTAAAGTTGGCACAACAATACCATCTAATAAAACTTCTTTTTTATTTTCTAAAACATATTTAGAAGTATTTTGATTATAAAATAATACTTCATATTCATCTACATAAATATATATTTTATTAAATAATCTTTTTTTAATTTTAATATCTTTTATTAAAGTATTACTCTTTAATTTCTTTTTTATTGAACTAGATGATGTTGTGTAAAAATTAGGATAAGTATTTAATCCTGCAAGATCTATTATTTCTTGATCGCTTAAATAATTATTATTTAAAACATAAATATTTTTAATGTTAGGACCAAATCCATAATAAACTAAAGTACTAATACCAAAAAGAATTAAAATAATTAAACAAAATTTAATAAAATCCTTCTTCATCTTTTTCTTTTTTTTCTTCATATAAACCTCTTTTTAATCAAAATTAAATAATTCTTGTTCTTGTTTTAACTCTATATCAAATTTTTCTTTTACTTCTTTTTTAGCTAGGTTAATTAAATTTAAAACATCTTCTCCTGTTGCATTATCTTTATTTATAATAAAATTAGCATGTTTAGAACTTATCATTGCTCCCCCAATTCGCTTACCTTTTAAATTACATTCTTCAATTAATCTTCCCGCAAAATCATCCTTGGGATTTCTAAAAACAGAACCTGCAGATGGATATTCAAGTGGTTGTGTTTCTATTCTTTTTTCTTTTCTTTTATTAACAACTTCTTCAATTAAAGAAATATCTTTCTTTTCAAGTTTTAAAGTGGCTTTTAAGCATATAAGTTCTTCTTCCATTAATCTAGAATGTCTATAACTAAAATCCAAATCATTTTTGTTTAATGTTATTATATTCATATTACTATCAAGTAAAGTAACATCTTTTAATATAAGACTCATATCTTGTTTATAAGCTCCAGCATTCATATATACTGCTCCCCCGATTGTACCAGGTATACCATTTGCCCATTCTAAACCACTAAGTCCAAGTTTAATAACATCTTTAGCTAATTTCATTAAACTATAACCTGCTTCAACTTCTACTATTTCATCTTCTATTTTTAAATTATTTAATAAACTTAATTTTATTATTACACCATCATAAATTTTATCGCTTGGTATAATATTAGAACCATTACCAAATATTTTATAATTTATATTATTTTCTTTAAATAAAGTTAATGCTTTTTTTAAAGAAGAAACATCATTAGGATAAAAAACATATTTACTTATTCCTCCAACTTTTAAAGTTGTAAGTGTTTTTAAACTAATATTTTCTTTTATATCTCCATCATTCTCAAGTAAATTTATAATTTCTTCAAGTTTTAACATTTTTTCACCTTCTACTTATCATTAGTTAATTTTTTTATTTCATTGTATATCAAAGTTGCACTATTTTTTACCCCTAATTTTTTAGCATTATTACTTATTTTATTATATTCTTCTTTATTATTTAATAAAGTATCTATTTCCTTTATTAATTTTTCCATATCAAAATCTTTTTCTTCCATTAAAATACAAGCATCGTTATTTTTTAAGGATAAAGCATTTAAATATTGATGATTATTAGCAACATATGGGCTTGGAATAAGAATACTAACAAGTCCTAAAGATAAAATTTCAGAAATTGTTGTTGCCCCTGCCCTTGATACAATAATATCAGTAAACTTTAATACTTCAGGCATATCTTTAATGTATGGGACAACTTTTATATTAGAACTTTTACCTATATTAGAATTTATTTCATCATAAAAAGAATTACCTGTTACAAAAAGTATTTCATAATCTTTATTTGTTAATAAATCTTTATTTTCTACTATTTTTTCATTTATTGAACTAGCCCCTAAAGAACCTGTTGTTATAAGAACAAGTTTTTTATTCTTTGTTAAATTATATTTACTTTTATCACCTGTTTTAGATTTTAAAACAACTTCACTTCTTGGATTGCCTGTAAATACACCATTTTTAAAATATTTTAAAGTATCTTTTATTGAAACACATACAACATTTGCATATTTACTTAAGAATTTATTTGCCTTACCAGGAACACTATTTTGTTCATGTAAAACAACAGGAATATTTAGTTTATGTGCTGCTAAAACAACAGGAACAGTAACATAACCACCAACTCCTACGACAACATCTGGTTTAAACTTTTTCATTATTTTAGAACATTTATCTATTCCTTTTATAGTGTTAGTTAAACATTTAAAACAAGTAACAGGGTTTTTACTTAACCCATTAATTTTTATTCCTTCATAATTTATATTCATATTAGGAATAATGTCTTTTTCCATACGATTAGTTGTTCCTATATATAATATTTCACAAGACTTATCCATTTCTTTTATTTTTTCTATAATTGATATTGCAGGATATATATGACCACCTGTTCCTCCTGCTGTTATAATTACTTTCATAACATCAACACCTTTATAATATATTTATCTATTTAATTATACCATATATTTATAATAAAAATGAAAGATTTTCTAAATATCTTACATTTTTACTTAAACATTTCTAAAACAGCTTCTTCATAAACTTTTTTAGCCTTTTTAAAACCATCAGAAGTTAACTTTATATAATTTTCAATCATAACCCCTGAATTAATTTCTAAAACATAATATTTATCATCATTTGTTTTAATAATATCAATACTACCAAAACCTAAATTTATCTTTTTACCAACATCTTTAGCCATCTTACTAATAATAGATTTTGTTTCTTTATCAATATCTTCAGTTATTATAGAGCCTTTAGATAAATTATATTTAAAATCATATATAAACTTTTCATCCTTTTTTAAAACTTTATTATAGTTTATATCCTTTTTTAAATTAGTCTTATATCCAAAATAATTTATATTAAAATCTTTTAATAAATCTATTAACTTATCTTTACCATTACCTATTACTACAGGATTAATTTTACCATACATTATCTTAATTTCATTATTTAATAAAATAACTCTATATTCATTTTTTATATCATAATATGGGCATAAACTAATTGAAAAATTATATTTTAATAAATGATTATATACCCTTTTCAACTCTTTTTTTGTAGTAATATGATATACTCCATCACCACATGTACCATTGTTAACTTTTAAAATAACATTTTTATTATATTTTAAAAACAAATCATAACAATAATCAAAACTATTATAATTTTTAGCATAAGAATTATGATTAGTTGGTCTAAATAAGATATGATGTTTACAAACACTAATACCTAAAGAATTTAATAGTTCATATGTAGCATATTTATCATCTAAAATTAATCCTAAAGAATGACTATTTAAACCAAATTTATAACCATTAATATATCTAATTTTATTACCTTTTGTTAATTTAATTACTAGATCACATGATAATACTTCATATGATAAATCATTTTCTAACGCTATTTGTTTTATTATCCTTTGAAGATTTTTCATAAAGCACCTACCTGTAATAAATATAAGATAATTCCACTTACTACTGATATTAAATAAGTTAAAATTAAAATATTTATATTTTCTTTCATATTTTTATTTGATTTAAATAATATAATTATAGCTATACCACTGTTAGATAAAAGACCAGAAATTAATGATGAATAACTAATTGTACTACCTAAATATAATTCTGTAAGAAGAATACTTGAACCACAATTAGGAATAAGACCTATTAAACTTGTAATAAAAGGACTAAAAATACTATTTTTAAGTAATAATTTTGATAAATAATTATGACCTAAATATTCAAATATAATATTCATAATAAAAGTTATAACTAAAATAAATAAAAATGTTTTTAAAGTATGAATAATACTAGAAGTAAATATACCTTTTTCACAATGACAATGTTCTTCATTACATATATGATAATCAAGATTATCAGTTTTTTTCTTTTTTCTTATAATAAAATCAATTACTATTCCACAAAGCATACCTATAAATATTTTAATGATAAGTATTTTAAATATTAAATTAATATCAACATTATGTGATAATAAAACAGGTAACATTTCATCACTTGTTGATAAATAAATAGCTATAAGAGTTCCTAAACTAATTATTCTTGTGACATATAAATTAGTAGCTAAAACACTAAAACCACATTGAGGAAAAGCTCCAAATAAGCTTCCTAAAACAGGTCCATATTTATTTGACTTTGTAATTATTTTTTGAGTTTTATTACTTAATTTATGCTCTACTAATTCAATAATTAAAAAGGCAATAAATAAAAATGGTAATAGTTTTATTCCATCTATTAAAGTATCTTTTATAATATCTAACATAAAATCATCTCCACTTAATAAGCATTTATAATTATATAAATATTAAAAAAGAAAGTCAAGTAACTTTCTTTTTATATCTTATAAATTATTTTACTAAATGTTTTGATTTTTTTAGTATATTATAAACTAATCCTGTTCCAATAGCTACAACAGATACTCCTAGTACTATAAATAACGGTGTTGATTTTCCTGTATTTGGAACATTATTAACTATTTCTATATTAATGTCTTTTTTTAAAGAAATTACTTTATCACTTTCTGTATCTTTATTACATGTTTTTTCTTTTGTTTCATAGTATGTAACACTAGGTTCTAATACTACTTTTTTTACATTACTATTTTTTAATTTTGTATTAAAAGTTATTTCTATATTTTCATTTACTTCAAGTATTTTATTTATTGTAAAAATTATTTTATTTTTTTCTACTTTTATTTCTACTACTGAAGTATCTAAACTTGATGTGCTAATTGAATCTTCAATTAATGTAACATTACTATCAATAGGAACTTCTACAACTACATTACATGCATTAAATGATAATGTAGAATTATTTGTAATTTTTATTTTATTTTTAATAATCATATCTTCTTGCGTTAAAGATAAACTTAAATCAAGTAAAGTTTCTTTATCAAGATCTTGTGATGTAATTGTATACATAGCCTTTCCAATATTACCAGCTTCATCTTTAGTAAAAACATAATATGTTCCTGTTTCTTGTGTTTCTTTTACATTTTTAATTTCTACTATTTGTTCTTTTGATACTCCACCAATACTTATCCATTCATTTGCCACTTCTTCATTTTTAGAAAAATAATAACCTACTATACCAACATTATCTGTTAACTTAATTGTTATTATACAACTTCCATTTTCACAATTTTTAGATGTTACTTCTACTTTAGGTTCTTCTTTATCTTCTTCTTTTGTTATTGTATAATCTGTTTTTCCTATATTATTTGATGTATCTTTAGCGAAAACATAATATGTTCCTGCTTCTGTTATATTTTTTATTTCAAATGTTGTTTCCTTTGGACTATCTTTAACAGTTGTCCATTCATCAGTTGCTTCAGTTTGTGTTCCATATTGATAACTTGCTATGCCTTTATTATCTGTTATCTTAATAACTATAGTATAACTTCCATCTTCTTGTTTTTCTTTTGAAACTACTGTTAAAACAGGTTTTTCTTTATCTTCATTTTTTGGAATATCATAACTTGCTTTTTCAATATTATCAGATGCATCTTTTGCATATACATAATATGTTCCTGCTTCTGTTACATTTTTTATTTCAAATGTTGTTTCTTTTGGACTATCTTTAACTGCTTTCCATTCTCCTGTTGGTGTAGTCTGTTTTCCATATTGATAACTTGCAAGTGCTTCATTATCTGTTATTTTTACAACTATAGTCCATACTCCATCTTTTTCTTGTTTTGTTATATTTATTACTGGTTTTTCTGTATCTGGTACTGTTACTTTACATTGTTCACATACTTCTACAGTTCCTTTTTTATATGTTGTTTTTGTATATTTTGCCGAACTACATTCAGTTTTTGTTGTACTTCCAGTTCCAGTAGTAGCTGTACAACTATTTACCTTTGTAGGCGTTTTAGGAGACCATTCTGTATAAGAACCTGCTGATGTATTACAAGTATATGTATGTGTTACTTTTTTCTTATAAAATGGTGTTTTGCCACATACTATTCTCATATTAATTGGTAAATCATCATTACCACATTCATTTTCTAGTTCACCACTACTTTGATTAACCCAGCTACAATCTCCTTTTTTTACTACATCCCAAACATAGTAAGTTTTTACCCATTGTCGAACTATTTTAATACATGTTTTTTCTAAACTACCCCAAGTATAACCACTTAAAGTACATGTTGGAATAGCCTTAGCTGATGATGTTACACAAGCTCCATAATTTCCGTCATATGTATATCCTGATGGACATGTGTATGATGATGATTCATACGTTTTTGTACCTTTAGCAGTACAAGTTTCCTTCTTTTGTCCTGGATTTAAATATTGCTCACAAGTTCCTTCGTAAACTCCAGAATCTCCAGTCTCGCGCCATCCATAAGTATCCTCATCACAAATATATTCTTGCATTGTATAATTAAACCATTTATTACCACCACATGTATAATATGATGCTCCATTTGTTGGATTACTTGGTTTTGTTTGAGAAGATGTACAAGTTGCAGAAGCATAAGAATCTTTCCATTCACAAGTTTCTGTTCCATCAACCCAACTTCTAGTATAATCTGTCTTATAATAATATTTTTCACTACATTCAACTTTTTCACTAGCAGTTTCACCTGCAGTACAACTATTAACTTCTTGTGAATCACCATTTTTTACCCATTCATCAGTTGTTTTTGTACCTTTTTTGATACAAGATTTATCTGTTGGTAAAACATTATCACATTCTGTTGATGTAACTTCTTGTGCTAAAAAATCATTGTTTTTGTATTCATAACTTTTTTCATCATTATAAAATACATTTAGTCCTATTACAGTTAATAAAGCAACTAATAATAAAACTATTTTCTTTACTTTTTTCATATAAACGCTCCTTTATTTTATTAATTATTAACTTTATAACTAGATTATATATCTTGCCCTAAACAATGTCAATCATTTTCGACATTTTTAAACAACTATCAAACTTTAATTTTTAGTTAACAAAAAAGAAGCCTATTTTGCTCCTTTAAATCATTTTCTTTATTTCTTCAAATGTTTCATGTTTCTTTTTATAATTTTCAAAAGAAGTATTAAATTCTTCATCTGTTAAATATCTAACTTCTTTTATCTCTTCTTTATCTTCTTTAGGTATTTCTTCATAATCTAATTTTTTTATTAATTTATTTACTAAATATTTTATAAATAATGTTATAAACCAAATTAAATATACTGTTGTATTAGCTTGAATTAATACCATTAATGTTTCATTATTATATATTGATGTTTTTTCAAATATATCAATATTTCCTTTTACTATTGTATCAATTGATAAAACAAATAATAAAACTGATATAGTAAATAACATTACATTACTAATTACTATAAATTTAGATTTTTCTTTTCTTAAAATCATTTTTACTAAAATAAGTATTCCAATAATCATTAAACATAAATACGCAATAATACTTGGAAAATATAAATAAGTAAATAATTTAGTAACTAAATTATCAAAAAATTTAGTAAATGAACTTCCATAATTAAATATAATTAATATAAATGATATAAAATATAAAACTGTTACAATTATTTTTAAATATTTATTACTTGATTTTTTAGATAAAACAAGAGTTAATGTAGCTGCGATTAAAAGAAATAAAATTATAACAAAAAAAGGTGAAGATGAAATTAAAGAAAAAAGTAATTTTATTCTTTCAAAAAATGTTATATCTTCCATAATTTTCATCTTCCCTTCTTTCTATTCTTTATTTACTAATTCTGCAATTACAACAGTTTGTTTATTTTTTGTTCCCCAAGTACATGTAACAAGAGCTAAACTTGTTACATCATTATTTCTATAAATTGAAACATAACCAGTTTTATTAACTGTATATTTTTTTGTTACTTTATATGTATATTTTTTATTTTTATAATTTATATAAATTAAATCATTATTTTTTATATTATCAAGATGTTTAAAGTAACAATTATAACATGTACCATTATGTGCTGCTAAAATGAATAAACCTTTGTCAACATCAGGATAACTTGATTCTTTCATTATTTGTACATTATAATTCACATTATTATAAACAGAATTTTTATCAACAAGTCCTTTTTTAATATTTATACTAGGTATTTCTATGTATCCTATATAGTTATATGAAGGCCTAGTTGGTTTTGGTTTTGGTGGTGTCACTGGTTCTTCATTAGGTGTATCATTATTATCTATATTTAAATCTTCATCACTATCATTTAAAACATCATCACTAACATCTTTATCAGGATTTACAATAACTGAATTATATGTTAGTTTTATTCTCATTTCTTGATAAACATAATCTTTTTTAGATAAGAAATATTCCCAACCGATTATTATTATACCCAAAACAATTAATACTACTGATAAAACTATTACCTTTTTTCTAGTATTCTTTTCTTTTTCCATATTTAAAAGTTAAATAACTTCCTCCACCTATTAATAAAGTTCCTACTACAATTAAAACTACTTTCATTGTTTTTCCTGTATCAGGTACATCAATTGGTTTTTCATTATAAATTGTTATTTCATTATCTACACTTTTATAATACTTAGATATTTCACTTATTATTGTTACAACACCATTTTCATCAACACTAAACTCTACTACAATCGGATCATTTTTATATCCTGTTGGAACTTTAAGTTCTTTTAAAATATAAGTTCCAACATCAAGTTCTATTCTATAAGGAGTCTTTGTTGAAGTCCATTTAATAACTTCAACTTCTGTTTCACCGGTTTTTCTAATAAGTACTAATTCTGCTCCTTCAAGTTCTTTATTTGTTGTTATATCAGCTTTTGATATAGATACTTTCCTTGTATCATTTTTAATTGTCAAAACATTATCATCTAAAGTTACATAATCATTTTTACTATTTAAAGTTATTTTACCTTTTTCATCTACTTTAATTTCAATTGTATCAAATAATTTTTGATAACCAGTTGGAGCAACTACCTCTGTTATTATATATTCACCTGGTTTTAAAATTAAAGTTTTATTATCTTTAGTGATTTCAATTTCTTTATATGTTTCTTTTGTTTTCTTATCTAAAATATTGAACTTAGCATTTTCTAATTCTTCCGAACCATCAATATTAGTCTTATTTATAATAAGTTTTATTCTTTTATTTTCAAAATTACTTTTATAATATGCATTATCTTTATCAATAATAACTGTTTGAGACTCTGCAATTACATAACCTTCTTCAGGATTTTCAACTTCTACTATTTTATATTTTCCATATGGAAGATTTTGAAAAGCAATCTTACCTTCTTTAGTTGTTGTTAGAATTCCTAGTAAATTACCATAAATGTCTTTTGCTTCTTCTTCATTATTACCATTAATAAAATATAATTTAAATTTAACACCTTCGATAGGTTTTTTAGTATCAGCATCTACTTTTGTTAATACTATTCCTCCTGCTTCAAGTTTATTTTTTACAATAACTTTAACTTCTTCATTAGGAAGAACTTTAACACTTGTAGAATTACCTATTCCAAAAGCATTATTTCCTATTTTTATTTGAACTAAATTATTTTTTAAATTAGTTACATCTTCTGTTAAAGTATAATCACCAGGAGTTAAATTGTCCCAAGTATATGATGTATTACATGAAAATTCTTTTGTTACATTATTTAATGTTATTTTAAATTTTTGATTATTTGTTATATAACCTGTACATTCTTTTGTAACAGTTACTTTACCAGGTTTTAATGAATTTGTTACTGTTACTTCACTTGTTTCATTATATTTTACTTCAATTGAAGAACTTGAATATTCTACATTATATTTACTATCTAAACCAATTTCTTTTACTGAATAAACACCTACTGGTAAATTAAATGTTACATTAGAACCACATTGAACCTCTTTTGTTCCAGCATCTTCTACAAAAGTACCATCTTTATATATTCCTACTTTAAATGTTCCAGATACACCTGTTTTACACACTTTATTAACTTTAATATTACCTTTTTTTAATGAATTAGTAAATGTTGCTGTTTTACTTTCACCAGAAGTTAAAGTTATTTCACCTTCAGTATCATATAAAACATCGCTTCTACTTTGAACTTCTCTTATTAAGTATGTTCCAGTTGGTAAACTACTTCCAAAAATTGCTTTTCCACTATCCCCACAAGATATACTACCTTTTTTATAGACTGTATTATTTTTTACTAATTCAACTTCAAATGTACCAGTTAAACCATTATTACATACTTTAGATACATATATTGTTTGTGAAGGTGTTTCTTGAGATAAAGAAACAACGTTTTGATAATTGCTATAACCATATTCAGTAAGTATATATACAGTACTTCCACCACAAGCATTTCCTAATTCAGTATTACTTGGATTACAGGAAATAGTTGAAGCATTTTTCATTATATCCCAAATATTATGTTGGGTAGTTGCATAACTTCCTGTATTTGGATTACTACAACTATAGTAGCATGTTCCAGTTAGTGAATAATCATAAAATGTTGAACTTCCACTCCAAGAACTATTTGGAAACTCCGCATCACATTCACTACAATAATATGGAGTTCTAGAACTATCTGCTATTTCAATTACACCTGCATATCCTGGATTATCACCCCAAGTTTTACCTGGACAAGAATATCTACCTGTTGGATTTGCAGATCCATACCCTGTAATACCACCATAATTTCTTAATGATATTGCAGATACATTAAAATAACATGTTAAAAACACAAAAATAAATATAAATATATATGAAAATATTTTCTTCATAAGTTTCACCATCCTATATCATAATTAAATTATATCATTATAAAAAAAAATAGTAAATACTATTTAACAACAATATTTACTACTTTTCCTTTTATTACAATAACTTTTACAATTTCCTTATCAAGAGTATGTCTTTTAACATTTTCTTCATTAAGTGCAAGTTCTTTTAAAGTTTCTTCATCTATATCTTTTGATACATTTATTGTACTTCTTAATTTACCATTTACTTGAATTGCAATAGTTATTTCATCTTCATCTAATTTACTTTCATCGTAAGTAGGCCAACTAGATTTATATATTTTTTCTCCAAGATTACACATTTCATTTAATTCTTCAGTTATATGAGGACATATTGGATTTAATAACATTAAGAATGTACGAAAATCTTTTTTAGTTATCTTACCTACTTTTTCAAATTCATTTAATAAAATCATAAGAGCACTAACTGCTGTATTATATTTAATATTATCTATATCATCAGTTACTTTTTTTATTGTTTTATTAATTAAAATTTCAAGACTTTCAGTGTATGAAAAACTATCTATTAAATTATCTTTCATACGATATACTCTATCTAAGAATCTTTTACATCCTTTTAAACCTGATTCATTCCATACTGCTTCTTTTTCATAATCACCAATAAATAATTCATAACATCTTAAACTATCAGCACCATATGAATCTACCATAACATCAGGATTAACAACATTACCTTTACTCTTACTCATTTTTTCGCCATTATTACCAAGAATCATTCCATGAGCTACTCTTTTTTTAAATGGTTCCATCGAAGGAACAAGACCTTCATCATATAAAAATCTATTCCAGAATCTTGCATATAAAAGATGTCTTGTTGCATGTTCCATACCACCATTATAATAATCAACCATACCCCAATATTTCATCGCATCATAAGAAGCAAATGCTTTATCATTTTTAGGATCCATATATCTTAACCAATACCAAGAAGATCCAGCCCAGTTTGGCATTGTATCTGTTTCCCTTTTAGCAGCACCACCACATTTTGGACAAGTTGTATTAACAAAATTATCTATCCTAGAAAGTGGACTTTCGCCATCATCTGTTGGTTCATAAGAAGTAACATCAGGAAGTGTTACTGGTAAATCTTCTTCCTTAACACCTACCCATCCACATTTTGGACAATTAATCATTGGGATAGGTTCTCCCCAGAATCTTTGACGAGAAAATACCCAATCTTGTAAACGATAATTAACTTTTCTTTTTCCAATACCTGTTTCTTCAAGATAATTAATCATTTTTTCTATTGAAGTTTTTTTATCAGTATAACCATTTAAAAAACCTGAATTAACCATTTCACCATCTAAAGTATAAGCTTCTTTTGTTATATCTCCACCTTTTATTACTTCTACAATTTTTATATTAAACTTTTTAGCAAAAGCATAATCTCTTTCATCATGAGCTGGAACAGCCATAATCGCACCAGTTCCATAATTAGTTAAAACATAATCACTAATCCAGATTTCAATTTCCTCATTATTAACAGGATTAATCGCAGTTAAACCATCTAATTTAACTCCTGTTTTTTCTTTAGTTAAATCTGTTCTTTCAATTTCAGTTTTCTTCTTTGCTTCTTCTTGATACGCTTTAACTTCTTCAATATTTTTAATTAAATCTTTATATTTATTTAACATTTCATGTTCTGGTGATACAACCATAAATGTTACACCAAATAAAGTATCAGGGCGTGTTGTAAATACTTTTAAAGTATCATCAACTTCCTTAAGTTTAAATAAAACTTCTGCCCCTTCACTTTTTCCTATCCAGTTTATTTGTGCAGTTTTTACTCTATCAACAAAGTCAGTCATAGAAAGACCATCAAGTAATTTATCAGCATATAAACTCATCTTTAACATCCATTGAGATTTAAGTTTTTTTTCTACTTTTCCCCCACATCTTTCACAAACATTTCCTTCACTTTCTTCATTAGATAAACCAATTTTACAATTAGGACACCAATTTATTTCTTTTTCTGCTTTATAAGCCATTCCTTTTTCAAAGAATTTTAAAAACTGCCATTGTGTCCATTTATAATAATCTTCATCTGTTGTTGAAAACTCCCTACTCCAATCAAAAGATATTCCTAATGATTTTATTTGACGTTTAAATGTTTCAATATTTTCTTTTGTTGCAATTTTAGGATGAATATGAGTTTTTATCGCATATTGTTCTGTTGGAAGACCAAAAGAATCCCAACCAATTGGATATAAAACATTAAACCCTTGCATTCTTTTTTTTCTTGCCATTGAATCAAGAGCAGTTTGACTTCTTACATGTCCTACATGAAGTCCTACCCCACTTGGATATGGAAATTCTATTAAATAATAATATTTAGGCTTATCACTATTATTTTTACAAACAAAAGCTTCTTCTTTTTCCCAAATATCTTGCCATTTCTTTTCTATTTTTTTAAAATTATACATCTTTAACCATTCCTCTTTTCTTATAATAAACTCTAATAATATAAAAACCAAAATATGTTAATCCAACAAGAAGGACAAATCCTACCAATATTTTTAAAAAGATATTTTTAACAAAAAATGTTGTTAAAACTGTTATAGGAAGCACTATAGAAAACATAAAAGTAATCTGCTTTAATAACTTTTTATAATTAACTTTTTTCATATCTAAATTAGCCATTCTTACTAAAAGTTTTACTTCTGGTAAATTAACTTTTTCTTTATCACTATATTTTGCTTTAAATCTTTTCGTAGCAATAAAATAATAATACAAAAAAATTATAATAAAAAATAATATAAATTGAATCACATATTCCATAAATACACCTTCTTTATAAGGTTTATTATAATAAAAAATAAATAAATATTCAAGGGATGTTAAAAAATAATTTTACTTGAAGTAATAAATTGTTTATTTTATAATATTTATTGGTGATATTATGTTTAAAAATTCAAACACAAATAAAAGATATTATACCTTAGATTATTATTATAAACAAAGATATGGTAAAAAAGTATTTAAAGTTAGTTTAAACTTAAATCTTACATGTCCTAATATTGATGGTACAAAAAGTTATGGAGGATGTATTTATTGTAAAAATGGCAGTGGTGAAGATAAAAACTTAAGCTTAAAAGAACAATTTATTAAAGTTAAAACAATTCTTCATAAAAAATGGCCTGATGCTAAATATATTGCTTATTTTCAAGCTAATTCTAATACATATTGTTCTGTTAATTTCTTAAAAGAAAAAGTAAATGAAGTTTTAAGTTATGATAATGTATGTGGAATTAATATAGCTACAAGATGTGACTGTATAAAAGATGATATGTTAGAATATTTAAAAGAATTAAATAAAAAAACTGATTTAGTAATTGAACTTGGTCTTCAAACAATAAAAGATGAAACAAGTAAACTTATTAATAGAGCTCATACTTTAAAAGAATTTGAAGATATGTATAAAAAATTAAAAGATAATAATATTAAAGTTGTCGTTCATATAATAAATGGTTTACCTTATGAAACAAAAGAAGATATGATTAATACTGTAAAATATTTAAATAATTTAAAAATAGATGGTATTAAAATTCATATGTTACATATTTTAAAAGATACCCCTTTAGAAAAACTATATAAAAAAGAAAAATTCCATGTCTTAACAAGAAAAGAATATGTTGATATTGTATGTGATGAACTTGAATATTTAAACGAAGATATCGTTATAAATAGAATAACTGGTGACCCTCACGAAGAAGATTTAATCGAACCTTTTTGGTTACAAAAAAAGTTTTGTGTTTTAAACGAAATAGATAAAGAATTAGTAAAAAGAAATACATACCAAGGAAAGAAGTGCTAACTACACTTCTTTCTTTATTTTTCTTGTTTTTAATCTTTCATCTTCAGGATTTAATAAAATTGCAAAATTTTCTAAACTAATAACTTTTTTTCATTAATTATTTTATATGTTGTTTTATATATATTCT
>OIZL01001100.1_pt1 | contig 16165 bp, 13 predicted proteins | sample 1588541 | NCBI WGS metagenome assembly OIZL01 (sample SAMN03283285) | human gut metagenome | biome: human-associated habitat; material: feces | host: Homo sapiens | place: Peru | collected 2012 | reverse complement strand
ATATCACAAAAGTAAAGGCTTTGATGTCTTTTGTCTGGGTTTGTGCGGTATTGCCTTAGTGAAATAACTCCGTCATCTAAACTGCCTACGCAATTTCGCAATCTTGTTGGAAGTGTTTTGTCTTGCCCACACAAGCTCCTGTTTGCCGCACGTTCGGGTTTATGTGACTCGGTCGCGGAAACGCCCCACCGACTCCTAAAGCCCGACACAGGGCAAGCGTGGGCGAAACAGCAAATAGCAAAACGAAAGCTCGGTGTTGCACCCACCGAGCCTTTTTTGCACCCAAGAACCAATTTTTGCACCCAAATGCACCCATTGCAAAACGAAAGGGTAATTGCAAAATGATAGCCGGGAATTGTATTAGTTTTTGAGTTATTGCCCAACGAAATCCTCATGCTTCGATACAAGGCATGAGGATTTCGTTTTGCATTTGTAGGCGGATAAGCTGTCAAAAACCGTTCCTTTGTCAACCATCGGGCAAGCAGGCTTCACAGCCCCTGAAACGCGAGCGCGGAGGCGGGTGAAATTACGGAAACCAAAGGCCGCGCGTTTGAGGGCTTTCACGGCGTTGCTGCGGGCTTCGGCGAAGCCGCCGGAGAAGGGGCGGTCGAAAGCGTTGAGGCTACAGGGCCTCCGGTTTTTCAGCAATCGCCTGCAAGCCGTCAGCCCCGGCGGCAGGAGCCGGCCGCGGCGGCGGGCAATGGGAGCGCGACTCCGCGGCGCGGAGCAATGCGTGTCCAAGACTATGTTTTTGGACACGCAAGGGCGGCGCGGTTTTCCGCGCCGCCCTTGCTTGAGCCGCTTATCCGTTTGCGCTGTGCGCCCCGATAAGCGGCGGGGGTTTTCTTACTCGTAGTCAACCTTAACGTTGCTGAATTCGACGTTCTTGATCTCGTCGCTCTCCACCAGGGAGCTATCCACAACGAGTTCGCCGGAGACGACCTTGGCGTACATGTCGTTGTATTCTTCCACGGAGAAGTTCTCGAGCTTCCACGTTTCGGTGGGCAGGCCGACCGCGTTGTCTTCCACGCCGAGGCTGGTGGCGACGTCGCCGATTTCGGCGAACGTGCCGTCATAAACCTTCGCGATGGCCCACTGCGTGGCCTCGACCAGACCCTTGGTGGCGCTGGTCAGAACGTATTCGGACTTGTAGGACTGGTCGACGTCGACGCCGACGACGTAAGCGTCCGCACCGGAGGCCGCGGCCGCGACGGAGTCGAAGATGTTGCCGCCGCAGGAGAACACGATTTCCGTGCCGGTTTCATACCAGCCGGCCATCATGGTCTGCAGCTCGGCGGAGGGAGAGAAGGAAGCGCCGTACTGCCAGCTGTACTTCATATCCACCGTGACGCCCATTTCCTTGGCCGCGGCGTTCGCGCCCTGCACAAAGCCGTAGCCAAAACGGCAGCACGCCGGGTTGGTGCCGCCGCCGCCGCCGATGAAGCCCAGCTTCTTGAAGCCTTCCTTCACCACGGCGTAGCCGGCGAAGTAACCGCTCTGCTCTTCCTTAAAGGCGATGGGAGCGACGTTCTTCAGGCCCAGCGGGTAACCGTCGATGAAGATGAAGCTGACCTCGGGGAATTCGGCGGCCGCCTTGCGCAGCGCAGCTTCCTGCAGGAAGCCGGCCGTCACAACGACCTTCGCGCCGCCTTCGCAGGCAGCCTTCATGGCGTCATAGCGGTCGTCGTCCGTCGCGCTGTTGCCGTTGGCGGGCTGATAGTACTTGTAGGAGAGGCCGTGCTCCTTGGCATACGCCTTCACGCCGTTCCAGGTGCCCTGGTTGAAGGATTCGTCCTTGAGCTGCCCCACGTCGGTAACGAAGCCGAGCTCGTACTTGCCGTCTGCGGATACCATGGTGTCCTCGATGTCGTTGGGGTTAATCGCTTCCGCGAGAGCGCCCACAGCGCTCAGCAGGAGAGCCATCGCCAGCAACACAGCCAGAAACTTCTTCATGAGAAAACCTCCATATTCATATTGGCAATAACGTGACCGTTATGCAATGCTATTATAGCAAAAGCATCCGCAAATTGCAATGCTTTTGACGTACAAACCCAAAAACATTAACGGCGCAGGCTACGCGCGGCCGTGCCGCCTGGCGACGGGCTCGATGCACGCCTTGGCGTAAATGATTTTGTTGTACGCGCGGCCTTCCTCATGCGTTTGGAAATTAACGGGGGGAAAATCGGCGTGAATATCCCAGCGATCGTGATAGCGGCGCATGACCTCCTCAAGCCGGGCGTGCAGCGCGTTGACGAGCGGATAGCTTCCCGTGTTTTCGATCAGGTTAAAGCGCTCGTCCGGGTCGCTTTGCTCGTCAAAGAGCGCGACGGGCACGCCGCAGCGTTCGACGTACAGGTGATTCGTCGTTCGTAAACCGCGCTCCGGATAGGGATGCTTTTCAGGGCCTTCGGCTTCGCGGGGTATCTGGTAGAAGACGAAGTCGTTCAGGGAATCATCCGCGCCCGTGCGCAGCAGCGTGTACAGGCTCTGCCCCTCTACGGCGCTCGGGCAGGGAATGCCGCAGGCCTCCAGAATGGTGGGCATGATGCTCACGCTGGGATCGACGATTTGCTCAACGACCTTTCCCTTGCCGAACGCAGCGGGATAGCGGACGATGAAGGGCACCTGCATCGCGCCGCGGAAGAATGTTTTTTTGCCGGTCAGGCCGTGCTCGTAGCACAAATCGCCGTGGTCGCTGACCAAGATGACGATGGTGCTGTCCAGCGCGCGGCGGCTTTCCAGATGGTTCAGAATGCGCTGCAGCTGATGATCGACGACGCTGATCATGCCGTAATACATGGCGATAAAGCGCCGCGCCTCCTCGGCCTGATCGGGGGGAACGAGCGGGCTGAGCAGAATTTCGTCCGGGGAAAACAGGCTGCGGTAAGCCTCGGGCGCCTGTTCAACCGGCACATGCGGCGGGCCGTAGCCGACGCCCGCAAAGAAGGGGCGCTCCTCCGCCAGCGCGTCGTCGATAAAATCGCACAGATGCCCCGTTTGCATTTCGGGCTCGAACATGTCCGAACGGTAGGGCGTTTCGTCGTCGTCGCGGTAATAAATGGGGGAAAGGTAGGCGTGGCCGCGGCTGAAGCCGATGAAGTGCTCAAAGCCCAGCCGGTATTCGGGCGGCACATAGTCGTGCTTGCGCCCGCCGTTGAGGTGCCATTTGCCGACCCAGCAGGTGTCGTAGCCATGGTCGCGCATCAGGCGGGGCAAAAAGTCCTGATGAAGGTCGATGGGATAATGGTTGGCGACCATGCCGTGCGACGTGGCGTATTTTCCCGTCATGAGCGACGCGCGGAAGGGACAGCATAGCGGATAGGATGTGTAGGCGTTTGTAAAGCGAACGCCCTCCTGCGCCAGACGGTCAAGCGCCGGCGTTTTGAGCAGCGGATGTCCCGCGATGCTCATGCAGTCCGCGCGCATCTGGTCAGGATAGATGACGAGTACATTCGGTTTCATATGGCCTCCTTTTGAAAAGGGGTTTGGGCGCTTTGGGGCGGGCGCGAAGGATGGGCGCCGCCGTGTGCGCCGAGGGTGCAGCAGCGGGGAGCGTAGCCCCCGAAGAGGCTGCGCTCCCGCTTTGCCGCACACGTCAGGGGGCGGAGGGTCACTTCGCCATGTATTGCTCGTAACCGCGCTGCATGATTTCCAGCACCTCAGGCAGCCCCTGCGCGTTGATGAATTCGATGTAAGCGTCGAAGCTTTCCAGCGGCTCCGTGCCGACGATGAACTTAAGCACCATTTCGTTGACGTAGGTTTCCACGTTGCGCATGATTTCCGCCTTGGTGAGGTTATCGTCCTCGTCCAGATTGAAGGTGGGGAGGAAGAAGGCGGTATCCTGCAGCGGGTCGTCCGTGTATTGGAAGCGGATGGCCAGCGCTTCGGGGCTTGCGAGCAGGTTGGCATGGCATTCGGTGGCGCGCTGCGTATACTTGGTGGCAAAGTGCGCCTTGTAGATGTAGCTGGCTTCCTCGGTGGAATAGATTTCGTTCTTGAGCATCCGGTCGTTGTAGACGCGCTTGCCGTCCACCCAGCTCCAGTTCAGGCCTTCTACACCCCAGTTGAGCAGCTCGATGCCGGCGTCGGTATAGGCGTAGTTGAGGAATTTCATGGCCGCCTCCACGTTTTTGCAGCTGGCAGAGATGGCCGTGGTGTTTTCATAGTTCATCCAACGGGTGGAGACGTTTTCGTCGCGCCAATGGAGCACCTGCTCCTTCGTCAGGCGGGGATAGGGCGTGGAGAGGATGGGGTTGCCCTTGCGCATGGAGCGGTTGTAGGCGCCCACGATTGCGTCCGCCATGCAGCCCAGCTCGCCCGCGTCGAACTTCGTCTTGGCGGTGTTGCCGTCGATGGAGGTGAAGTCCTTGCTGATATAGCCCTTGACGTACCAGTCATGCATCTTTTCCAGATAGGCGCGGAAGGCGTCGGTGGTGTAGCCGTAGGTAATCGCGCCGTCCAGATTGACATAGAAGCCGGGATAGGCGCCGAAGGCGCCGACAAAAATTTTGCTTACGCCGTTAGCGTCCAGCAGGTAGGGCGTAGCGCCCATATCCAGCATGGCGGCGAAAAGATTTTCCCATTCGTCGACGGTGGTGGGCACATCCAGCTTCAGCGATTCCATGACGTTCTGATGCACGATCAGACGGACGGACTGGGGATCGCCGGGCTCCTTGTAGGCGCAGAAGGCGGCCACGTTGCCTTCGTTATCCGTAACGCTGCGGCGGAACTCGTCCTCGCGCTGCAGCAGCGCCCAGTAATCCGGCGCCCACTGCTCAAGATACGGCGTCAGATCCAGAAACACGCCGTCGCGCACGCCCTGCTGTTCGCCGCCGTTGTACCGGTGCGCCATGGCGATCATGTCGGGATGCTTGTTGGAAAGGAGCATCATGTCGAACTGCTCCTTTTCCTGCCCGACGGCAGGATGAATCCAATCGATGTCGACGCCGGTGTTCTCCTGCATCTTGGCGTAGGCATAGTTTTCATCATAGCTGGTGATGTACTTGGCCGCGCCGCTGTTGAGCGGCATCCAGTAGGTCAGGTGTACGGGCTCCTCCGCGATGGGGTAAAGAACCTCCGCCGCGGCCAGTACGGGCGAAAGCGCCAGCAGCAGCGCAACCGTCAGTGCCAGAAAACGCGTTTTGTTCATGGGGAAACCTCCTTTTTATTTTCACGGCCCTGTGTGCCGCGAGGTTCATTCCTTGATCGAGCCGAGCATTACGCCGGTAACGAAGTATCGCTGCACGAAGGGATAGGCGCAAAGGATGGGAAGGGTGGAAACGATGATGGTCGCGTTGCGAATGACCTCTTCAATATAGAGCGTTTCGCTGTCCGGATCCTCGATCGCACCGGTGGGCGAATTGGAAATGAGCGCTTCGCGCAGGAACAATTGCAGCGGATAGAGCGCGCGGTTTTGCAGATACAGCATGGCGTTGAACCAGCTGTTCCAATGCCCCACGGCGTAGAACAGCGCGATGACCGCGACGGTGGAGGTGGAAACGGGCAGAATGATGCGGAAAAGAACGGTCAATTCGCGCGCGCCGTCGATGCGCGCCGCTTCCTCGAGCGATGCGGGAAGGCTCTGGAAGCAGGTCTTCATCACCACCAAATTCCACGTCGTCACGGCGCCGGGGATCATCAGCGCCCAGCGGGTGTTGTACAGCCCAAGCTGCTGCACCAACAGGAAATTGGGAATCAGGCCGCCGGAGAAATACATGGTGAACACGATCAGAAGGTTGATCGTGCGGCGGAACATATAGCCCTTGCGCGAGAGGGCGTAAGCGCCGACGACGGTCATGAGCATGTTGAGCGCCGTGCCCAGCGCCATGTTCAGCAGCGTATTGAAATAGCCTATGGGGATGTTTCGATTTTTGAGCACGAGCTGATATCCCCGCAGGGAAAAGCCTGCCGGGCGAAACATAACGCCCGTATGGCGTGCCAGCGCCTCGCCCTCGCTGAAGGAGGAAAAGAGCACGTGCAGCAGGGGGTAGAGGCACATGAGGCCTGCCAGCGTTGTAACCAGATAGCAAACGGCCAGATAACCGATATCGCCGCGAGATAGCTTCCGAACCATTTGAGCGCCTCCTTACCACAGGCTGGTTTCCGAGAGCCGGCGGCTCAGGGAATTGGCCAGAACAAGAATCGCAAGGTTTACAATGGAATTGAACACGCTGACCGCCGCGCCGAAGCTGTAATTGGAATTGAGCAGGCCGCTGCGGTAGACGTAGCTGGAAATGATATCCGCCGTTTCGAAGGTGAGCGGGCGGTAGAGCAGGATGACCTTTTCGTAGCCCTGTGAAAGAATATTGCCCACGCGCATGATGAACTGAATGGTAATGACGGGAGCCAGCGCGGGCAGCGAAACATGCAGCATGCGCCCCAAGCGCCCCGCGCCGTCAATGGCCGCCGCCTCATGCAGCGCAGGATCGACGTTTGTCAGCGTGGCCAGATAGATGATCGAGCCCCAGCCGGCGTTTTGCCATATGCCGCTGGCGACGTAAACGGTGCGGAACAGCTCCGGCCGGTTGAGCAGATTGCTTCTTTCGCCGCCCAGCAGCGCAATCAGATCGTTAATCAGGCCGTCGGTCATGGTGAAGTCCGTCAGGATGCCGCAAATGACCACCAGCGACACGAAATGCGGCATATAGCTGACGGTTTGAATGCAGCGCTGATAACGCTTGCAGCCAAGCTCATTGAGCAAAAGCGCGAAGATGATGGGCGCCGGGAAGGCAAAGAGAATCTGCAGCGCGTTCATCACCAGCGTGTTGCGGATGACGCGCCATGCGTACGGCCCCTTGAAAAAGGTGACAAAATGCTTCAGCCCCACCCATTTGCTGCGGGTCAGGCCCAGCGCCGGCTTATAGTTTTGAAACGCGATGACCGTGCCGCCCATGGGAATATAATGGAAAATGATGTAATACGCCAGAAGCGGAATCAGCAGAAGATAAACCGATTTGTAGGTCGACCAATTTCGCCGCCAGCGCATCGAAAAGGATTTGTGCGTTTGCTTCCCTATTGTCATCTGAACCCTGCCCCCTTCGCTGTTGCTGAAAAGAGCATAACGCAAAACGCCGCGCGGCTTCAAGCGGCGATGCATGTCCCGAATATGCAAAGCGAACCCTTTTTTCTATGCAAATGATGCGTTTACATGCCATATCTGACATGCGGAATTATACGCGATAGGTCTCCCGCCATTGCCCGGGCGTTATGCCCTCGCAGGCCTTGAATTTGCGCACGAAGGAGGCCGTGTCGATATAGCCGATCTGCTCCACGATTTCCCGGATGCTCAGGTTGCTTTCCGTCAGAAGGCGCTTGGCCCTGTTCAGGCGCAGCAGCGTTACGTATTGGGTAAAGGTATAGCCGGTTTCCTGCTTATAAAAGCGGCTCAGATAGCTTGGCGAAAGCTTGAAGGTGTCCGCCACCTGCTCCAGCCCGAAATCGGACCGGAAAACATGCTCGTCTACAAAGGTAATCAATTCGTTTCGTGTCTGCGAGGAACGCTTTTCCCGTATGCCGCCGTAAAAGGCGCAAAAATCCTCCGTCAATTGCTCCACACGCTTGGAAAATTCCTCCACGGTGTGAAAGGAATTGAGCGCGTGCAGCTGGGGATAAACATATTGCGGCTGGAGGGACTGAATGGTTCGCAGCATGTTGTTGATAACGTCGTAGCACATGCACTGCGTGTATAAAAGCGATTCGGCGCGCCGAATATCCTGAACGATTTTTTCCAGCGCCTTTTTTGCGGTCTGCACATCCGCCTGCTTGAGGCTCTGGTTCAGCAGCGCGCAATCCAGCGTGGGGAAAAAGCGCTGCGCGCTCGTGTTGCCGAAATGCTCGAAGCATGCGAAATCCATTTCGCTGCCCGGCAGGAATTCCTGCGCGACGGTCAACGCCTCCATGCAGGAATCGTGCAGCTCCTCCGGCTTGCTGCAAAGGCGGCCCGCGCCCGCCGTAGCGCGGATATCCTCGGGCAATTCGCAGCGGGTCAGAATCGCCCGCGCCGCTTTTTCGCGTATGTCGCCGCTGCCTGTGGGAAACACCACCAGCGCGACGGCAAGCCCGTCGATGTCGTCCTCCATCACGTAAAGCGGGCATGCGCCGGAAACAGGCGCGGAAAGCGCTTCGTGCAGCGCGTCCGAATAATCCTCGCAAAGCGCGGCGCCGTGCGCAGCCCGCGCGGCGACGGCCAGCACGAAATAGCTGCGTCCGTTCAGGTCGATCCCGGCGCAGCATAGCCGAAAGGCGATCTCCGCCGCGTCCTCAACCTTGCCCAGCAGAATCTGCGCCAGACAGGCGTTTTGAACAATGGGCTGCTGCAGCCGCAGCTGCGCGTCCATTTCCTCGTTCTTTTGTGCGGCCGCATCCATGTGCCGCTGGATGTACTCAAATTCGTTGCGCATTTGCCCCGGCGCGCTGTTCAGGTTCCGCACGATTTTCTGCAGCGGCCTGTAGGAACGCTTGGTCAGCAGCACGGCGACCGCCGCGCACAGCAGAACCGCCGACAGCGTGACGAGCATAAACCGCCGCCAAAGCGTATGAATGCGGGCGTAAAAAACGCTCTCCTCGTACAGCAAATCGACCGACAGCCCCATGCTGTTGAGCAGGGTGCGGAACACGACGTATTGCCTCCCGCCGTCGGAATAGCGCAAAAGCCCCGTGCCCTGCAGGCGGGAAAGCCCGACGGCGCCCTCCTCGGAGAGCGAAACGTTTTCCGTGCGCATCACCTCGCGATACGTATCGCGGAAAAGGTACAGGCTGCCCGTCAGGCCGGACACGCAGTTATCCAGCGCTTCGCGTACGGCGTCGCATCGAACACTGAAGCACAGCGTCGCGTCCGGAACGACGGACATGGCGGGCAGCGGATAAAGCAGCAGCAGCATATCGCCGGAGACGGTCTGCGAAAGGCTGCGCACCAGCGGCAGCACCATGGGCCGTGTGACGGAGGAAAAGGCCGTGAACGCGCCCGAGCAGTTCAGGCTGCCGTAGGGTGAAAGCGTCTGCTCGAGCGATTGGTAGGGAACCAGACCGGAGGGCGTGTATATGTTCTCGTCGCCCCGAATGTAGAGGAAAACCGACGTTCCCATGCCCAGCTGATTTTCGTACATGGCCAGCCGCTGCACCAGCGTTTCGGAGGCCTCGTTGCTATGCGCGGGCGTGGCCGCAAGCAGCGCCGCGCGATCGGGCATTTCGCTTTCGGAAATATGACGAACGACGGCGTCCGCCTGCGCCAGCATGCGGTTCATGGATTGCTCGAACTGCGAGAAGGAGGTCAGGTAATTTCCTTCGATTTCCGAACGATAGGAAACAAATGTCATCGATACGAAGGCGCCGACGAACAAAAGCGTAGGAATCAACGCAATGAGCAGATAATTGCGGAAATATTGCTTCTGCCAGCTTTTTTGCTTCATGGGCGCTCCTTCTTTTTGTATTTTCTATTCTATCAGCCGATAACGCGCGGCGCCATGATTATATCACAGGCCGGCGAAGGGCTGCAATGCGGCCGGGCTTGGTGAAACATTCACATATGGAAAAAACCGGCCGATGGCTGCTTTTTTTCGCGTTTTTCTGCGCGCCGCTTCGACGCGCGTCCGCACCGGAGGTTTATATACTGTGCCCAAGGGTGAGGAAAGGTATGCGCGTGGGAGGCGAAGCGTTTTTCCTGCTGAACGGATGGATGAATTTCCTTTCGCTGTTTCTGGCGGCGCGGTTGGCGCGCATGGCGTTTCGACCGCGGCGGTGTCTGGCTGCGGCGCTGCTGGGCGCGCTGTACGCGGTGCTCGCGTGGCAGAGATCGGCCCTGTGGCGCGCGCTGCCTGCGCTTGTGCTTTCGGCGGCCGTCATGGCGGCGGCGGCCTTTGGCCGCGACGCGCTGCGCGCGCTGGCGCCGCTGTTTGCGGGCGGGCTGCTGCTGTCCGGCACGGTGGATTTTCTGCGCGGCCTTTTGCCCGCGCCGTGGACGCTGCTGCTTTGCGGGGCGGCGGCGCTTGGGCTGGACGCGCTGCTTCGCCCGGGCGCGCGCGGCGGCGCGTGCAGCCTGTGCGTGGAAACAAAGCGCGGGCATGTCTGGCTGAGCGCACTGGTGGACAGCGGAAACCTTCTGCGCGACGGCGTGAGCGGCCTGCCGGTGATCGTAGCGCCCTATCAGGCGCTTCGCCGCGTGCTGCCGCCCGGCATGAACCCAAACGACCTTGGCACGCTGCCGCGGGGATATTATCTGGTGCGGGCGCGCACGGCGGCGGGCGAAAGAACGCTCATGACGTTTCATCCGGCGCGGCTGCTGCTTCGGCAAAGCGGAAAAACACGGCGCGTGGACGCGGCGGTCGCGGTATCGGATTTTCGGGGAAATATGGCGCTGGTGCCTGAAGCGCTTCCGACGGTGCGCGATCAAACGATGAACGGAGGAATTCAAAATGGTTTGTAGCTTTGATATGCGAAAATGGCTGCTGCTGTTCTTCACGCGGCTGCGGACGGGCGGGGTGCACTACATCGGCGGCGCGTACCCGCTGCCCCAGCCGCTGGCGCCCGAGGAGGAGGCCAAGCTGCTGTCGCTTCTGCGGCAGGACGACGGCACGGTGCGCTCCATTCTGATCGAGCGTAATTTGCGGCTGGTGGTATTCATTGCGCGAAAATTTGAAAATACGGGCGTGGGCATGGAGGATCTGATCTCCATTGGCACCATCGGGCTGATTAAAGCGGTCAATACCTTTAACCCCGACAAGAAAATTAAGCTGGCGACCTATGCCTCCCGCTGCATTGAAAACGAGGTGCTCATGTTCCTGCGGCACAACAGCCGTCTGCGCTGCGAGGTTTCGCTGGACGAGCCGCTGCGCACGGACTGGGACGGCAACGAGCTTTTGCTCTCCGACGTGCTGGGCACGGACGGCGATATGGTGTACCGCTCCATCGAGGAGGATGTGGAGAAGGAGCTGCTTTCCGGCGCGCTGGGCCGCCTTGCGCCGCGGGAGCAGCAGATCATGCGCCTGCGCTTCGGGCTGGGCGGCGGCCGGGAAATGACGCAGAAGGAGGTCGCCGATATTCTGGGCATTTCGCAGTCGTACATTTCGCGGCTGGAAAAGCGGATTCTTTCCCGCCTGCATACCGAGCTTGTGCGCGTTTCTTCCTGAAGGAATTTCTTGAGGGCGGCTGCATAACCGCTCTTTCCCGGTGTCATACTGCTTATGACGGAGGTGGCAGTATGGCGACGAGTAAGGTGGAGATTTGCGGCGTGGATACCGCGACGCTGCCCGTACTCACCAATGAACGCATGCGCGAATTGTTTCCGCTAGTGCACGGCGGCGACCGCGCGGCGCGCGAGGAATTCATTCGGGGGAATCTTCGGCTGGTGCTCAGCGTGGTGCAGCGCTTCAACAACCGCGGCGAGAACGCGGACGACCTGTTTCAGGTGGGCTGCATCGGGCTGATTAAAGCGCTGGATAATTTCGATGTAACGCAAAACGTGCGCTTTTCGACCTACGCCGTGCCCATGATTATCGGCGAGATTCGGCGCTATCTGCGCGATAACAACCCCATCCGCGTTTCGCGTTCCCTGCGCGATACGGCCTATAAGGCGCTGCAGGCGCGCGACCGGCTGGCCGCGGCGCTCAACCGCGAGCCCACCGTGGCCGAAATGGCGCAGGAGCTGGGCGTGCCGCAGGAGGACGTTGTCTTCGCGCTCGAGGCGATTCAAGACCCGATTTCGCTTTTTGAGCCGGTGTATAACGACGGCGGCGACGCCATTTACATCATGGATCAGGTGAAGGACGATAAGCACGCCGACGCCCAGTGGCTGGAAAAAATTGCGATCAAGGAGGCGATGCGCCGCCTGAACGACCGGGAAAAGAAGATTCTGCGTCTGCGCTTTTTCGAAGGCAGAACCCAGATGGAGGTTGCGGGCGAGATCGGCATTTCTCAGGCGCAGGTTTCCCGGCTGGAAAAGAACGCGCTGCTGCACATGCGCAAGTATGTCAGCGCGCAGTAATGCGCCGCTTGGATAAAAAAACGCGCCCTGCGCCGGGCCGTATAAGCGTGAGCAGCGCGTCAAATAAAGCGTCTGTCCGAAGGCGGGTTCATTCGCCCCTCGGGCAGACGCTTTGATATGTTAAGGAAGAAAAGCTTTCGCCGCCTGTTTTTTAACAGCGCGTCAGGCTTCGCCCTCCAGCCGGCGGGCGAACATTTTTCCGGTTTCCGCAATCAGGCGCAGCGCGTAGGGGGCAAGCGCGGGGTCGAAGCGGCGAATAACGTTGAAGGTTTCAAAGCTCAGCGGCTTGCGGTAGCCGGCGTCGCGCAGCCCGGCGACAAAGCGATCCCAGTCCAGCACCCCCATGTAGGGCGCAAGGTGCTGATCCTCCTGCCCGTTGTTGTCGTGAATGTGCAGCGCCTCCAGCCGGTCGCCCAGCAGCGCGACGGCGTTTTGGGGATCCTGTCCCGTCAGCAGCAGATGCCCCGTGTCCAGGCAGAAGCCGAAAACCCTTTCGCCCGCGATGGCGTTGAGGGCGTCGATATAGTCGCAGGCGAGGTGCAGGTCGGAGCAGCACGCGCCGTAGCGCTTGCCCATGCGGGTCATGAACATGTTCTCCAGGCAGATCGTTACATGATGCTCCTTTGCGGCGGGAATCAGCGCGCTGTAATCGCGGATGTTGCGCGTCCACTCCTCCTGCGGGGAGACCTGATGATCGTAGGGCATGAAGAAGGGATGCACGATCAGCCTGCGGCAGCCGATGTAGGCGCAGCCGGCGATGGTTTTCTGCAGTGCTTCCATCAGAAACAGGTTATATTCGTCGTCCTCGGGCAGGCAGGAGGGATAGGGCGCGTGCGCCTGCTCGTTGATAAGGCCGTATTTTTCGGCGGCCTCCTTCCAAGGGCGAAAATACGCGAGCGACGCTTCGCCCGAAAGCGTGAAGGCGGCCGGGCGCTTGCGGTCGCGGATATCCTGCGGCATGAGCAGATGGTTAACGTTGGCGTCCACCCCCTGAAAGCCGGCCGCGCTGATGAGACGATAGGCCTCGTCCACGCCGAAGAGATCCTCCAGCCCGCCGGATTGCACGCAGATGGAAAGCATACGAATCGCCTCGCTTTCAAAGTGCTTTTTTTCGCGCGTAGCATAGCATAGGGAAATGGAAAAGTCAAGCGCCTCCGCCCGGCGGCGGCTGTGTTTTTCGCCCGGCGGCGGGCGCGTTTTTCCGTGCGGCCCGCTCCTTTTGGGTTGCGAAAAAAAGCGGATTGTGCTATGATAATGAACAGGTACGGCCGGAGGGGTCGTGCGCAGTCGTTTTGCACCAACGCTTACGGGGGAGTGACGGGCATGCTGAATATGCACATCTTTCTGGTTGGTATGGCCGGGGCGGGCAAAACCAGTCTGGGCCGCAGGCTGGCGCAGAATCTGGGGCTGCGGTTCGTGGATACCGACCAGTGGGTCAGCGAAATGATGGGGCTGTCCGTCAATGAAATTTTTGCAACCTACGGCGAAAGCTTCTTTCGCAACGCCGAAACCGGCGCGCTGATCGAGCTGGTCGGGCAGCCGCCCTGCATTGTTTCCACGGGCGGCGGGCTGTGTACGGTGGCTGAAAACGTGACGATCATGAAAAACCACGGCATTATCATCCACATCGACCGGCCGCTGGATCAAATTCTTTCCGATATCAAGCTCGACCGGCGGCCCACGCTGGCCGGCGGCACGCATGAGGATGTGATCGACCTGTACAACCGGCGCATCGGCCATTACCGCGCGGCGGCGGATTACCGGCTGGATAATTCCAAAGGCTTTGTGATGGGCGTGAAAAACCTGACGGAGCTTGTGCAGACCATCGAACAAAACCAATAAAATGCAACCGAAAGCTGGCTTTGCGGGCGCTTGCCCGGAGGCCCTTTTTCATGAAGGGAGCGCGCCATGCGCACCATTACGATTCCCGCCGCGCGGCCCTACGATGTGCTGCTGGGCGGCGGGCTGATGCAGGCGGCGGGCGAAAAAATCGCCGCGCTGCACGCGCCGTGCCGCTGCGCCGTCATCACGGACACGAACGTTCGACCTCTGTATGGGGATACGCTGACGCGGAGCCTGCGCGCCGCCGGCTTTGCGCCGGAGACCTATGCCTTTCCCGCCGGGGAAAAAAACAAAAATTGGCGGACGCTGGGCGCAGCGCTTAACTGGCTGGGCGACAGCGGCTTTTCGCGCAGCGATCTGATCGTGGCGCTGGGGGGCGGCGTGGCGGGCGATTTGGCGGGCTTCGCCGCCGCCGTGTATGAGCGCGGGGTGGACTTTGTGCAGCTTCCCACCACCCTGCTGGCCGCGGTGGATGCGTCGGTGGGCGGAAAAACGGCGGTCGATCTCGCGTGCGGCAAAAATATGGCGGGCGCGTTTCACCAGCCGCTGGCGGTGCTGTGCGATACGGACGCGCTGGCCGCGCTGCCCGCGGCGCTTTTGCGCGACGGCGCGGCGGAAATGCTCAAATGCGGCCTGCTGGCGGATGAAGCGCTTTTCGCCCAAATGGAGAGCGGCGCGTGGCGGGCGACGCTGCCTGAATGCGTTGCGCGCTGCGTGGAAATCAAGCGCGATTTTGTGGCGCGGGATGAACGCGACTGCGGCGTACGGCAAATGCTGAATCTGGGCCACACCTTCGGTCATGCGATCGAGGCCTGCTCGCGCTACGGATGGACGCACGGGCAGGCGGTCGGCATGGGGCTGCTGATGGCGGCGCGCGTCGCGAAGGCCTCGCCCGGGCGTGTGCGCCGCGCGCTTTCGGCCTGCGGCCTGCCGACGGATTGCCCCTTCCCCGCCGCCGCGCTGGCGCAGGCGGCGCTGCATGATAAAAAGCGCCGGGGCGATGAAATAACGCTGGTTTTGCCCGTAAGCGTCGGCGTGTGCGCGCTTCGGCGCGTGCCGGTCGACGAACTGCCCGCGTATTTTGCCGCCGGACTGGAGGAAGCGCCATGCGAGCGTTGATTGCGCCCGGCCTGCTGCACGGCGCGGTGGATGCGCCCCTTTCCAAGTCCATGAGCCACCGGCTGCTCATCGCCGCTTATCTGGCGGGCGTCGGCGCGCCTGCCGTTGCGGAAAATGCGGACGTCGCCGCCACTGTGCGCTGCCTGCGCGCGCTGAACACGGGCGGCGGCAGGCTGGATTGCGGGGAAAGCGCGACGACGCTGCGGCTGCTTTTGCCGCTGTGCGCGCTGCGGGGCGAATGGGAAATCGACGCTTCGCCCGCGCTTCGCCGCCGTCCCATGGCGCCGCTTTTGCGCGCGCTTGCCCGAAATGGCGCGACGATTGAGGCCGGCTGGCCGATGCGCGTGCGCGGCGGGCTGCGCGCGGGCGTGTTTTCCTTGCCCGGCGATGTGAGCAGCCAGTTTTTCAGCGGGCTGCTGTTTGTGCTGCCGCTGCTGCCTTCGGACAGCACGCTGCTTTTTACTTCGCCGCTTCAGTCGCGGCCGTACGTTGACATGACGCTGCGCGTGCTGCGCGCCTGCGGCGTTTGCGCTGTCGAAACGCCCGCGGGCTTTCGTGTGCCGGGCGGGCAGCGGTATCGGCCCTGCGCGCTGGCGAACGAGGGGGATTGGAGCGCGGCGGCGTTTTGGCTGGCGGCGAACGCGCTGGGAAGCGCCGTCGCCGTTCGCGGGCTGAAGGAGAACTCTGCGCAGGGGGATCGCGCCGTCGTTTCAATGCTGAGCGCGCGGGAGGTCGACGTATCGCAAACGCCCGATCTTGCGCCCGCGCTGGCGCTGTGCGCGGCTGCGCGGCAGGGGGAATTCACCATCACCGGCGGGGCGCGGCTGCGCGGCAAGGAATCCGACCGGCTGGCGACGGTTGCCGCGGCGATTCGCGCGCTGGGCGGCGAGGCGGCGGAAACGCCGGACGGACTGGCGATCCGCGGCTGCGCGCTGCGGGGCGGCACGGTGGACGGCGCGGGCGATCACCGCGTGGTGATGAGCGCCGCCGTCGCAGCGACGGTCTGCGCGGGCGAGACGGTCGTTACGGGCGCGGAAGCGGTCGAGAAATCATACCCTGCATTTTTTGAAGATTTTGCAAGGCTGGGAGGACGCGTGCGTGTATTGTAAGCCATTCGGGGAACGGCTGCGGCTGACGGTCTTCGGCGCGAGCCACGCGCCCGCCGTGGGCATGGCGCTGGAGGACATCAAGATTGCCAACACCAACGCCGCCTTTGAGCCGAAGCTG
>OIZL01001098.1_pt1 | contig 16168 bp, 18 predicted proteins | sample 1588541 | NCBI WGS metagenome assembly OIZL01 (sample SAMN03283285) | human gut metagenome | biome: human-associated habitat; material: feces | host: Homo sapiens | place: Peru | collected 2012 | reverse complement strand
TAATAATGTCAATAAAATTGCTCTTTTTTTCATTTATATAACCATTCCTTTATTTGCATCTTTCATAAACCACAAAATTATCGTCATTATACATTTCTAAAAATCCAGAGTCATTAGAAATAAATGTATTTAATTTTGATTTTTTCTTTAATATAATATATAACTGCTATTATATGTTTACATATACCATTATTACCTATAAAATATGGACAAGTACAATAATCGATCTTTTTATTTTTAGTATTTAATTTAACTTTGTATATTTCACTTCCACTAATGTATGATGTTATTTCTTTTATACTATATATCAAGTATCCTTTCATCATCATAATATTCTTCACCTTTTAATAAAATGTTATGTGGTACGTTGTTTTCATAACTATCATCTACTTTAAATCTTTTCATTTTTCCTTTATTTAGTTTATTTTATTATACTATATTTTTTTATAAGAGTATTTTTATTTTGCAAAGTATATGTTAATATATATAAAAGGAGAAATCATGATTAAAAAAAATAATAAAGGAATGCTTATTATAGTTTCTGGCCCTAGTGGTACTGGAAAAGATAGTATATGTAATAGAGTTAAGAATGAAATGGATAATATTTGGATTTCTATTTCTATGACTTCAAGAGAAATTAGAGGGAATGAAAAAGATGGAGTTGATTATTATTTTGTTAGTAAAGAAGAGTTTGAAGATAGAATTAAAAAGGGATATTTTTTAGAATATGCTACTGTTCATAATAATAAGTATTATGGTACTCCTAAAGATAAAATTGAAGAATATTTAAATAAGGGAATTGATGTAATATTAGTAATTGATATTCAAGGTGCTATTAAAGTACAAAAGTTAATTAAATCTGCTTTATTTATATTTATAATGCCACCTTCTATGGAAGAACTTAAAAGAAGACTTGAAAATAGAAATACTGAATCTAAAGATAGAATATTAGAAAGATTTAAAACTGCATATAACGAAATAAATTATTATAAAAAATATAATTATCTTGTTGTTAATGATGATTTAGATGAAGCTGTTAGTAAAGTTAAAGCTATTATAAAAGCAGAAAAATGTAGAGTTGATAGAATTGAAGATGTATATCTTAATTCTTATGAAGAAGTTATGCATGAAGAACTTATTGATAAAGAATTTAATAATAGTGAAATAGAAATAAAATAGAGGCTTTATTATAAAATGTAACCTATAAAGTAGGTCTCACTTTTTTTTAGAGTCCACCTTACAGGTTACATTTTAATGTTTCCCTTTAGTGTTTATTCTACGTTGACGCCTTTGTTAAAGACTTTGTTACTTACTATATTCACTATATATATTATAACTATATATATTAATGTAAAAGTGTATATTAATGGTGTTATTATGGAATAATTTAAGTTATTTGAAGTAAAAACATTCATAACATCTTGATTAAATAAACCTATTATATATATACAAAGTAATACTATTAATTGTGTTAATATGTAAGTTATGAATCCATATAGTACTGAAAATCCAACTTTATTATTACTTTTTTTATGTCCAAGTAATATTCCTAAGTATCCTGATATTATAATGTTATATACTTCTAAATATAATATTATAAATACTAGTACTATAAATACTTTAGGATTTATGTCAATAGATGTAGATATTACAGTTGTTAAATCTTTTAAATACATGATATTATCTTTGGTATAAAAAGCTATTAATAATGATATTATACATACTATAAATGTGATTAATAAATTAATTGCTGATAGTAATGATTTTGATGTTAATATTTGATGCTTTGTTACCGGAAGAGTATGAGTTAAATATGATTCATCACCATATATAGTTTGTTTGAATCTTACCCAGTTTCTCATTAAAGTATTTATTATTGAACTTGCTATCATTGAAAACATAATTCCCATTGATATTTGAGTTATGATATTAACTACTATTGTTTCATTTAATCCTTCTAATATTCTTGTAGTTATAGCAAATACTATAGATAAAAGATAGAATATGCTTATTGATTTAAGCATGTTTTTTAAATCATATTTTAGTAACTTTTTTAACATTTGAACTTCCTCCTAAAGATTTCATCTATGGATGCTTTTTCTTTTGTTCTAAGACTATCTGCATCACTTTGTAATATTATCTTTCCATCATCTATAAATATTACTTCATCAAGTATTCTTTCTATATCTGATATTAAATGTGTAGATATTATTATGCTTGCATTTTCATTAAAATTATTTAGTATAGTATCTAATATATAGTCTCTTGTAGCTGGGTCTACTCCTCCTAGTGGTTCATCTAATATATATAGGTCTGCTTTTCTTGACATTACTAGAACTAACTGTACTTTTTCTTGCATACCTTTACTCATTTTAGATAATTTTTGATTAATATCAAGTTTTAAATCTTTTAATAACTTTATTGCTTTTTTACTATCAAAGTTTGTATAAAAATCTTCAAAATATTTTATTACTTCTGATACTTTCATATTCTTATCTAAATAAGTTCTCTCAGGTAAATAAGATATTTTTTTCTTACTATCAACTCCTATAGTTTTTCCTTTAAACTTTATAGTACCTTTTGTTGGTGTTAATAAATCGTTAATTAATTTTATTAATGTTGTCTTACCTGCTCCATTTTTACCTAAAAGGCCTATTATTTTTCCACTATTAATATTTAAGTTTATATCTTTAAGTACTTCTTTATTATCATAATTTTTATATAAACCATTTATTGTTAATAATTCCATTTTACTTTTCCTTTCTATTATTTAGGTAACTAGTAGCTTCTTTTTCATTTATTCCAATACTTCTCATACTATCAAAATAATTATCTATTATTTTTTTAGCATAATCTTCTTTCATTTTTTCAATTATTTTTGAATCTTTTGTTACATATTTTCCATTAGTTCTTTCTGTAAATATTAATTTTAAATCTTCTAATTCTATTAAGGCCTTTTGCATCGTATTAGGATTTACTTTATACATATTTGCATATTCTCTTACTGATGGAAGTTTATCTCCACATTTTAATTCTCCTTTTATTATACTTGTCTTTACACTTTCTAATAATTGTAAATATATTGGAGTATTGTTGTTAAAATCTATAGACATGTTACCTCTCTTTCATTGTATTACTTCACTAATACAATGATATTGTATGACAGTTATAGTGTTTTGTCAATATTTTTTTATAAAAAAAGAAAACATTAATTAGTTTTCTTTAGTGAAATATATATATTCTTTTAGATAATTTTCAAACTTTGATTTATCTTGATATTTTGGTAGGTCTTCATCTTTATTTGGATCCAAGTATGAAATTACTTTATCATTTTGTATTATTAATATACTTGGAGCATATTTTACTGTGCTATAAAACATTGTCTTTTTAAACTCAGCATATGGTATTTGAACTATATCTATTTTATATTTTTCCATAAATGATTTAAAGATTTCTTCACATGATACTGGTAGTGAGCAGTAATTATTATATGTATATAACAAATAAGTTTTATCTTTTAAACTAGATAAATCTTCACTTGTATAAGTTATGAAAGAACCATTATTATAATATTCATCACTTAAATATAATTTTTCAGTTTTATTTGTACATCCAGTTAATAGAATGACTGTTAATATAATGATTATTATTTTCTTCATAAATTAATTTACCCTTGTTAATAAGTTAAAATCAATATTATGGTATGTTAGTTTCCAGAAGTCATATGTAGTTTTATTATCTGTTATTCTTTTTATATTTATATTATTTTTACCGTTATAGTACCAGTAACCACCTACATTATATATTTTGTTTTCATCCCATCCTAAAGATACTAGAAGATTTTTTGTCATTCCGGCATATCCACCTCCGCCACACATTAAGAATATGTTTTTATCTTTAGGGAAAAAGTATTCTAATATTTCTAATGACTCTTTATAGTTTTCTATGTACTTTCCATTTTCTTCTCTAAATAATGTTTCTCCTTTGTATGAGTCCCCTACTGCCTCTGGCAAACCTTTTACTTCAGTAATATATGGGTATGGTAAAACTTCAAAACCTTTTACTATTCCAGATAAATATGAATCTCCTCCAATAGCTTCATAATTTCCAGGGTCTTTTAGCATTCTCATGTCATAGTATACACTATCACTTCTTCCTAAATAATTATCAATTGTTTCTTCGTTAATATTCTTATCTATTCCAAGTGTACCTCTTTGCCCTGATGTTACTTCTGGTAATGGAAGTTTTTCTAAATTATTTTTACAGTCAAATATTAATATCATTAATATAAATCCTAATATTAATGATATTCCTCCGATAATAATATAATTTAATTTTTTCATTTTTCACCTCTTTCGATATAATCATAATATATATACTTATTTTTTTAAATAACTATATGGTTGAATCTTATCAACTTTAGGTTGAGATATAGTTTTACTGACATTTATAATATTTATTTTAGTATTCTTTAAATATAATATAGTGGGAGGATTATAATGAGTTGTTGTAATTGCAATAATAATGCGATAAATAATAGAAAGTTCCCTATTATATATAGCTGTTATGGGCCTACCGGACCTACTGGTCCTGCTGGTGGCCCTACTGGTGCCACTGGAGCTACTGGACCTACTGGGGCTATTGGACCTACTGGGGCTACTGGACCTACTGGAGCAACTGGGGCTACTGGACCTACTGGGGCTACTGGAGCTACCGGACCTATTGGACTTACTGGAGCTACTGGGGCTACTGGTGCTACCGGACCTACTGGGGCTATTGGACCTACTGGACCTATTGGACCTACTGGGGCTACTGGTGCTACTGGACCTACTGGGGCTACTGGTGCTACCGGACCTACTGGACCTACAGGTAGTGCTATAACTTTAACAATAGGTACCGTTACTACTGGAGCTGCTGGAACAGAAGCAAGTGCATCATTAAATCAAACTGGTGATTCAACATATGAACTTAATTTAACAATACCACAAGGTGCTACCGGAGCAACTGGTGAAACAGGTGCTACTGGGCCTACCGGACCTACTGGAGCAACTGGTGAAACAGGAGCCACTGGACCTACTGGACCTACTGGGCCAACCGGACCTACAGGACCAACCGGAGCAGCTGCATAATAATTAATGAAAAATTATAAAATATGTGTTTATGCGATATGTAAAAATGAATCAAAGTTTATACAAAGATGGTATGAATCTGTAAAAGATGCTGATTATATATGTGTGCTTGACACTGGGTCTACTGATGATAGTTTAGATAAACTTAATAAATTAGGAATAACAGTTAAGCAGAAGATAATTAAACCTTGGAGATTTGATGTAGCACGAAATGAATCTTTAAAACTTATACCAGATGATGCTGATATATGTATATGTCTTGATTTAGATGAAGTACTAATAGGTAATTGGAAAGAAATACTACTTAATTCATGGAATGAAAAAACTACTAGAATAATGTATACATATAATTGGAGTCTTGATGATAAAAATAAACCAATAGTTAGTTTTTATACAAATAAAATTCATAAAAATAATTATTATACTTGGACTCATCCTGTACATGAAATACTTAAAATAAATGATGGATTTAGTGAAGTAGAAACACTATGTGATAAATTAATTATAAATCATTATCCTGATAGTAGTAAATCTAGAAGTTCTTATTTACCACTTCTTGAATTATCAGTTAAAGAAAGTCCAAATGATGATAGAAATATGCATTATCTTGGTAGAGAATATATGTTTTATGGAAAATATCATGAAGCAATTGATACTCTTATTAAACACCTTGATATGCAAAATGCTCTTTGGAAAGATGAGAGATGTGCTTCGATGAGGTTTATAGGAAGATGCTATAAATATTTAAATAGATTTAAAGAAAGTGAAATGTGGTATAAACTTTCTATTAAAGAAGCTCCATATTTAAGAGATGGCTATATGGAACTTGCACTATTATATTATGAAAAGAAAATGTATTCTAAAATGAACTATTATGTTCATAAAGCTCTAAAAATTGTTAATAATAAAAAGAGTTATATAAATGAAACATTTACATATGATGAAACTGCTTATGATTTACTTTCTATTGGAAATTATTATTTAGGTAAATATAAAAGTTCATTAAAATATGTAAATATGGCTATAAATATTAAATGTAATGATAGATTACTTAATAATAGGGAACTTATTTTAAATAAAATTAAAACAGGCTAATGCCTGTTTTTACATGTCTTCTATTGTTAAACTTTTACTATGTTCTATATGCTCCCATTTAATATTTTTTCTAAATAATACTACTATATTTATTGGAAGCCAAGTTATTAAAAATACTGGAAAAAGGAATACTCCACTTATATATTTCTTAATATCTCTTTTAAAATAATATATAGAATATAGAGAAACTATAATTTGTAATAAATATATTATAACTGCAAATGATATACTGAAAATTATTGTATTCATACTTATATTTTGTATTATTCCATTATTATACATTGATACTAAATCTATTAAAACAATGAATAAAGATAATATTTGTAATATTGGTGCAAAGTATATCAATAGCATGTCTAAACAAGAAGGTTTATTTGATTTTTTTATTAGTGATTTAAAATAATTTCTATAGCATTGTAAACAACCTTTTGACCATCTTTTTCTTTGTATCCATGATATTTTAAAATCTGATGCTTGTTCATCATATGTAACTGCTTTTTCTACAAAGTCAATTTTAATATCATTTAATGCACATACGCCTGTAAACTCTACATCTTCTGATAATGTTTTTACATTAAATCCTATTGTATCGATTACTTCTTTTTTTATCATGAAACCTGTACCATTAATAGATGCAGATCTGTTTAATTTTTTTCTTGATTTATTATAGAATAGATTTTGAATAAAATAATAGATTGTATATGATGAAGAAATCCAGTTACATTTATTATTTTTTGTATCTCTAAATCCTTGGGCAACCTTATAACCATTATTAATAGATTCATTCATATATTTTAAAAAGTCTTTGTCTACTACATTATCAGCATCAAATATAATATATGCATCTATTTTATCATCGTTAATTTTTCTAAAGGCTTCTTTTAAAGCCTCTCCTTTAGTAGTTATTTTACTTTTACACCTTAATACATTAGCTCCAGCGTTTGTAGATACATTGTAAGTATTATCTTTAGAGTTATTAAGTATTACATTTATTTCATATCTATCTTTATCATAATTCATATTATTTAAACTATTTATTAAATTAGCTATAACCTTTTCTTCGTTTCTAGCTGGAATTAATATTGAAAAATAATTTTTGTATTTATTTTTGCTTTCTTTCTTTTTTTCTTTTTTAAATATAGAAAGTGCTGTCACAATAAAGTATAATCCGTATAAATTAGTAAATATTATTAATATTTTGTTTATTACTTCTAACATTCTTTTTTTCCTCTCATAACAATATTATCATTTTATCATAATTCTTTACAATACATTTTCAATTGCTGTTTGTATACTTTTGGTTGCTATTTAATTGTATCACTTTTTTTATAAAAGAAAAAGGACATTTTAGTGTCCTTGTTCATAAACGTAAACCTGTAAATAACCTCGGAATACTTTTCCTTGATCAAAGTTCTGTTTCTTTCCAATTCCTTTAAGTTTAAATGTTAATGTATATGTTTGTTTTGTATTTGGTGTTATTAATACTCTATCTGCTATATCCGCAGTTTTCTTAGGTACCATCTCAAAATCTTTTGTTAATCCATTATTAGTTGACTTCATATTATACACAAAGTTTTCACTTGTAAATGTATTTTTGTTTACAACTAATTCTACTCTATATACAACATTTATAGGAGATTTGTTATCTATTGTAAATGTCTTTGTCACATATTTAGTTACATCTTTATCATCTTGATCATCAGGGAATAAGTTCTCGGCTCGTATTTCTTTTGAATCTATAAAGTCTACTACGAACTGAGCAGTCGTTACATCTGTAGCACTATTTCCTACTACACTTGAGTTACCTGTTATGTCTTCTACTGCTTTTACATTACTTACACAGTTAACATCACAAATATTATCTCCATCTGTATCACAGTGTAAATCACATTTTCCATCACCATCTGTATCAAAGTTTAAGTTTGGTTTCCCATCGCCATCTGTGTCACAGTATAAATCGCATTTTCCATCGCCGTCTATATCAATGTTTAAATCTGGCCAACCATCACCAGTTGTATCACAGTTCAAATCACATTTTCCATCACCATCTGTATCTTGATTCATTAAGTTTTTAGTTGCTTTTCCACTTCCTGTATCATCAACATTAAATGTTGGTTTCCTATTACCTCTATAATCTATGTTTCTAATAGGTGTTTTTCTATCTTCTGAAATGTTAATTTCTGCTTTTTCATTTCCTGATACATCAATGTTGATATCTGCGATTCCATCACCATTTATATCTATATTTAAATGTTCTAATGATAAGTATCTTAATCCAAAATAAGTTGCTGCGATAGCTATTGCTATAAATAGTCCTAACACTATAAAGAATAAAAGCATAGTTTTATCTTTTTCAAACTTAAAATACATTCTATTATTATCTTTAGTTACTAATAATTTATATGGTAATTTAAGTTCATTTTCTTCAGGGTCACAGCTTAATTTTAAACATTTTAATGAATATTTTCTTATGTTTCCATAGTCAATGTCACTATAGTCTTTATATATATTTGTTAACAATAATGTAAATATTTTAGATTGGTCTTTAATATCTAAACCTTCTAGTTTATATAAATCTATATAATTATTCTTATAAATATCTTCCATGAAGAAATCATCAACAACAGAACTTTCATTTACTTCTTCTATATTTTCTTTTGGTTCATTTGTTACTTTTTCTTCACTATCTTTATTTATATTGTCTTGCATAGTTTTTCCTTTCTAACACTTACATTATGTCACATAAATCATTTATATAAGCATTGCATTCTTTAATGTATTTATCATACATTTCTTTTATATTCTTTTCTCTTTCTTTTCTTTTTTCTATTTCGCTAGATATTTCTTCGTGTACAAAATCTTGTATTTTCTTTTCTGTTAATTCAGTTATATCTACATATTCATCTATTAATGATAGTATCTTCGCAGCTAGTGATTTTGCTGTTATGTCTTCATCATTAGTTTTATTTGTTGTTGATATGTATTCTAAGAATGAACACATATCTATTTTTGATTTTAATTCTTTTGTTGTTAAATCTTTAACATCTTTTTTAATATCTTGAGGTTCACCAATTTCTGTATTCTTTATAAATTCCCATAATGCAAGTGCTTTTTGGAAGTTTGGATCTTTTAGTATTATGTTTGTCTTTTTAATCGGAGATTTTACTGGTACTGCTTGTGATAAGCTCTTTATGAATGCACTATTTTCAAAATCACCTACTACATCTCTTATATAAGTAATTCTTTTTTTCATCGCATCCATATCAAAATCTTTAGGTTTTTGCTTTTTACTACTTTCTAAATTGATACTTACAGATATATCTTCGTTTTCATAATTAGTAGTTGCAGTATAAACTAAACTACTATTAGTTTCTATTTTTGGATTTTCTAGTTCTTTTCCAGCATATTTATCTACAAATGACGCCAGTTCTTTTACTAGAGTATATATGAATCTGTTTTCATACAAATCCCATGAATCCTCTTTTTCTACATTAAGAACTTTTGATGGTTTTACCATTCCTTCGTCATCTACATCTTGTATAAAGTTTGTATGCTGAGCTAAATGTCTTACTGTTTCTGTAGATATTTTTTTAGATTTTTCTACTATTACTATATCCTCTTCTTGTTGTAAGAACTTTTTTGGATTTCTAATAATAGTATCTAAATATGGAATTGTTTCTTCTACAATTGGTACCCAACTAAAATCACGAGAAACATTTTCAGTTGTTCTTGTAAAGTTTATTATTGAGTTTATTTTATCGTTAAACGATTTATAATCTTCATTACTTACATTTCCAAATATTTCTGTGATTTTGTCGATCATTTTTTCCTCCTAATTATTACGCATTCTTTTTAAGTTCTAATAGATATCTTGTACATTCTTTCATAACATCTTGTCCAAATGTTTGATTTAAAAACTCTATAAATCCATCTACTTCATTTCTTATGTATGACATATTTAATTGTTCAAACTTTCTTAATATTTTATGACAGATAAGATAATCTACTGCTACTATTTCTTGTCCTCCACATGCTACAAATACTGGTACAAAGTTTTTCATTTGTTGTAAGATACGATTACCAAATGATATTCTAAAATGTTTAATTACATAATCATCCATTGTAGTTAACTTTGATAATACGTCTTCGCTCATTGGATTTGCTTTTTGTGCTTCATCAAATAATTTTAATAAGTATTCACATTTGATATTTACTTTATCTGTATCAGGTGCTTTGAATTCTTCTGCTTTTTCATCAATACTAATTGGTAAAGCACGGTCATAAACTTTATCTGTTACCATGAATGTTGAATCATCGTTATTTATTGTTCCAACATACCACATGTTTTTTGGTATTTTAAACTTACCATTTACTAAGTTCTTCGGATCGCTTGGCCATGGATTTGGTACTAAGTCTATTACCCATTCATCATAACTTGGCATTTCCATAATTGATAGCATTTCTGCAAAATAGTATTCTACACGTGCTATATTCATTTCATCTAAAATTGCTATATATATTTTATCATTATAAGATGCTTCATACATCTTAGCTAGTAATTCTGTTTCATTAAACTTTTTAGTAAACTCGTTAAAGTATCCGAATAATTCAGCACGGTCTCTCCATGATGGTTGTACTGGTGCAATAACTGAATCATTATTGATAAAACTTCCCATTGCGTATGCTAATGATGTTTTACCTGTACCAGATATACCTTGTAGAATTATTAATCTGTTTGATGCAAAGGCTGAGATGAATAATCTAATTAAGTCTATGTTATAATAAAGTCCTAACTTATTTGCTGAATAATTTCTAAATTGTTCACATAATTCGTTTAGTTTTATTGTAGTGTTAGTTGGTTCTGGAACATAATCTTTCCATTCTTCATCAATTTTTGATAATCTATAGAAACGTTCTGATGTTTCGTCTTTCTCTTCACCTTCTTTTGGAACTATTTCTCCATTTTCATTTACTTCGCCATTTGCCATTGCTAAATATTTTTCATTTTCTTTTTTTAGCTTAATGTTTTCGTAATTTAATTTTTCTACTTCATCCATTAATAAATCTTGTTCATGGCTTTTTCTTTTTATTCTAATTACTCTTTTAACAATTCTAATTATTGCATATATTAATAATCCTAAAAGAACAAGCAAGCATAGAACTGCTAGTATAACAAGCATTATTTTAGCTCCTGTTAATTCTTCTTTGTGTTCTCTTATAATTTTAATATAATCAACTACATTAAACATTTGAAACAATCCTTTAAATATTGCTTCAAATATACTTATTATTCCTTTAAAAAATGGCTTTAAAAAATCTAAGAAAAATGATCCTGTATTACTCATAATCTACCTCCGTTTTGTTTGTAATAAATAATTCTTTACTTGTATAAGTAGTTTCATCCACTCTTTTAATATATTTAATGTTTTTATTTGTTAGTTCACTTTTATGTTCATTAATCAAACTTAAAGATGTTAATAAAACCATATTTTCATCAAAATTAATTTTAAGAATATCTTCGAAATTATCACTTTCTATTATTATTTTAATATCGTTATTTTTTAATATTTCTAGGTTTTCACATTCTTCATATTCTTCTGCTTTTATAAGCACTTTAGAATAATCACTAGTATATTTATTTGTAACTAATCTTAAGAATGCATTTATATTACTTTTCTTGCTGTAGAAATCTTTTGTTATTTCTAATGCTACTGTTTTTCTCATATCATTTAGTAAACATCTTAATAGTACTATTTGAGAGTAACCATAACTCATTATTTTTAATTTGTCTTCTATATTTTGCTTTTTATATATTTTATTTAAGTCTTTTTCTTTGTATTTATTTCTGCCTTTTATATCTGTATTATATTTTAATTTATATAAACTATATTCATCACTTAATAGAATATATTCATTATAGAAATCTTTGTTAGATGCTTTGTTAATAGCATTATTTAATTTGTTATGAGATTTTATGTTTTCCTTAATCATTTGTACTATTTCATTCGTATATTTATCAAATGATTCATCTTTTTCATATTCAAATCTATTTGATACTTTCTTCGCTATACTTACCATAAAATCTGCTTTGCTTGGCATTATAAGTATTGTATCTTTTAACTTATCAATTAGCATAGCAAAGTATAATATATATGAATAAAAGAATATATCTTCATTATTTTCAATTTCTATTTCTTCTAGTTCATAACATTTAATTACTGAATCTAGTATGTATTTATATTCAGGATCAACTTCTTCTTCAAAATTATAATATTTCGATACTCTATCGAAAGTTGGATTTAATATTTTATATTTATCTTCAAAAAATATGTTTATAATTTTTTTGAATGTTTTACTATCATAATTAATTACTGGAGTATAAGAAAACATACGCATTATCTCTTCAGCATATTTGAATATTTCTTTTTCTTTTGTGAGAAAATACTTTTCTAACACACTATTCATTATATCCTCCCTATTCTTCTATATTAAAGTATATCAAACTATTTAATCAATTGCAATAATACACTTTAATATTTATTAAAAAACTAGGAGTATTATGTAGCCTAGTTTGTGATTTTATAAATTACCGTGTTTATTTCTTAAACTTAACATTTTATTTTTAAGAAGAATTAGTTTAAATATTTTATATATATCATAAGATATAACCGCTAGTGATGGGATTAATATCGCTATAATCCACCCTCCTTTTGATGCTAAGAAAAATTGTACTTTACCTAATTGTGGTAATTTGATTACTACTTTTCCAACTATATTATTGAAATATACTTGTTCTTTATCTTCTTTGCCGTTAGCATCTCCTTTTGTAATATATACAGTTCCTACATTTGGTACAGCCCTTATATCTTTTATTCTGTGAGTTATTGGTATTCCGCCAAAGAAATCATTAGTTGAATAAAATGTTATTACGTCTCCTATTTTTAAATCATTAGGGTCATCTACTCTATATGTTAATACAACATCATATGGTTTAATTATCGGTGTCATACTTGGGCTTATGATTGTGTAAAGACCTACTAGTTGTTTATGTCCTTTCTTTTCTGCTGATTTACCAGAAACAAAATAGAAAACTAAAAACAAACCTATTACTACTAGTATTGCAACTATAAAATACCCAATTACTTTTGTAAATATTTTAAGTCTTCTTAATATTTTTTCTTTTTTTGTTTCTTCCATTTTAATCACTCTCCAATTTTACATCGCCAAGTATTTTGCTTTTACAATTTGTGCATTTTACATTTAGTTTATAATAATGTGTTTGTCCTCCTGTTATAACTGCTCCTGTTAATTCTATTTTCTCATTATTAATTTTGCCAGTTTTGTTAATTAATATGTCTTCTTTTGTTTTCTTATATGGATTACCTTCTAAATTATAAGTTATATTATCTTTACTGTTTATTTCTAGCACTAATTTATATTTTACGGTATATGCACTATTATTAGTAATATTAAACTCATAATCATAATCTATATTTTCTCTATCTAACTTTATTTGTTTATCGTTATTATATGTTATAAATAAACTTGCATTTACATAGTTTATTTTTGAGTTTTTTATTTTGTGATAGTTGTCTGCAAATAAAGCTGTCATTATGCATACAGATATAAACATTAAAATAATTATTAAATTAGTAACCCATCTATTCTTCATATTATTATAATATCATTATTTTAATTGTTATTCAATACAAAAGAAAAAAGTAGACATTAATCATCTACTTTTAATCCATACGTACGTATTAAACAACTTTATGTAAATAGAGTTGAATAATATTTACTTCTTGTACTTTACATTAAGCAATTACTAATCTGTATAAACTTGTAATTGTCCAGCGAATGATTTACCTTGTACTCCGTTTTGAGTAGCGTCAGCAGCATTCTTAAGAGTTAATGTAAACTTATACACATGTTTACTATTAAGTCCACCAGTAGCCATTTTACCACTAGTTGTACTTAATTTAGTTCCTTTAGTTGTATCAGTTGATACTCCAGGAACAGCAGTTTCAGCAATACTAATTAAGTTGTCACCAGTATTAACTTTTCCAGCAGTAGCAGAATCAGCATCTTCGATTTTGTAAACGAAGTAATCTTCACCTGCAGTTAAATTTTTAGTAGTTCCAGCTTGAGCTCCACTAGTATAAGTGATACTTGCACCAGCACCAGCACTTCCATTTGCAGCAGCTGAAATAGTATTAGCAGTAACTTTCATGTAAACATCATAAGTTACATCACTAGTTAATGCAGTAGTAGCAGTATTTTCAACTGTGAAAGTTTTGCTTTCTGTTTTGTCAGTTCCACCTTTTTCTAAATTAACTTTATCCCATTTAATTTGAGTTCCATCAACAAAGTTAATTTGTCCAAGAGTAGCTGTTGTTACGAAAATACTTGATGCTTGTTCATTACCAGTAACAGTAATACTAAAGTATGCAAATGTAGCTCCGATAATAGCAACTAATAAAGTAGCAATACCTATTACAGATAGGAATATTGTTTGTCCCTTATTATTATCCATACTCTTCTTTTTCCTCCTTTACTATAAACATCTTATCAGTTATTAACTTTTTTTTCAAGACCTTTTTCAAAAAAATTTCATAATTTTTATTTTTATGTTACAATTGTCTAGAAAGTAGTGGTGTTATGAAATATTTAAAAAAATATAAATTAGAAATACTATGTTTTATAGTTCCTATTATTATAATGTTAATAGTATGTTTATTAAATAAGACATATCCTTTTGGAAAATGGACTCTTGCTAAATACGATGGTTTTTTACAGTATCCTGGATTTACTTCATACTATAGAGAAGTATTATTTGGTCATGAAAGTTTATTTTATTCTTTTAAAGGTGGTCTTGGATATAATTTCTTTGGTACATTTGCTTATTATATGTCAAATCCTACCAACTTATTATGCGTATTCTTTGAAAATGCTGGGGTATATACATATTATACATTCATCATTATACTTAGAATAGCTCTTAGTAGTCTTACTATGTGTATATATTTAAAAAATAGATTTAAAGAAAAAAATATTTATACTTTTATATTTAGTGTAGCTTACTCTTTAATCGGATACAACGTATGTTATTTCTTTAATTATATGTATTATGATACTGTAGTTTTATTTCCTTTAGTTATACTTGGACTTGATAAGTTAATCAAAGGGGAAAGTCCTAAATTGTATGTTATATTTCTTACTTTAAGTATTATATCTAATTTTTATATTGGATATATGGTATGTATATTTTGTTTATTATATTTTATTTATAGTTATATTCTACTTGAAAAGAAGAATAAAAAGATTATATATAGTTTTATAATATTTAGTTTACTTTCTGGACTTATGTGTTCTATTATATTAATACCTACTTTATTTGATTTACTTAATGGAAAAGCATATTTATATGAAGATAATGTTCAGACAGATTATTTTAGTTTCAATTTAAACTTTCTTAATATATTTTATAAAGCTACTCCTGGCAGTATGAAAATATATGATATAAAATATGGTAGTGTTAATATATACTTTACTTTGTTTGCTATGACATTTGTTATTAAATATTTTTTCAATAAGAAAATTAGTAAAAAAGAAAAAATAGTTACTTTAGTATTTATATTATTCTTTTTGTTAAGTATCAGTTTTAATCTTATTGATTTTTCTTGGCATATGTTTCAAAGACCTATTTGGTATCCTAATAGATATATATTTACATTTAGTTTCTTTTTATTAGTCATAGCGTATAAATCATGTAAATATAAAGAGTATATTGATATGAAATGGTATGTTAGATTAATAATATGTATAGTTTATATTGCTCTTTGTATATATCCGTTTATGTGTAATGATAGTATGTTTACTTCATTTAAATATATTGCTGCTTTGATGAGCACTATAATATTAATTCAATATATTTTATTACAAGG
>OIZL01001097.1_pt1 | contig 16172 bp, 23 predicted proteins | sample 1588541 | NCBI WGS metagenome assembly OIZL01 (sample SAMN03283285) | human gut metagenome | biome: human-associated habitat; material: feces | host: Homo sapiens | place: Peru | collected 2012 | reverse complement strand
GGAAAGACATTAGAAGAAGTAAAAGAAATTGACTCATCGCCAAAATTGTCAGCGCCGTAATATCCTGATATAACTACTTTTTTGCTCATTTTATTCTACCTTGTGTGTGATTTCTTTTACTTCTTCTACTGTTTCGTTTGATATTCTTCTTGTAGATTCTTTTTCTATATCCCAATGTTTTAATTTGGCTACTATATATGTTCCAGGAGTTAATTCGTATTCGCTTACATATAGCATATTTAAACTACCATCTTTATTTTTATCATAGTTCTGCATTACTACCCTGTCGGTTATATTTATTGTTCCTCCAGGAGCCATGGCATAATATGGTAATTTTATATATAAGCATATTACTAGAATTAATAGTATTATTAAAAATTTGTAATTTTCTTTTATAAATTTTTTTTGATTATATTTGTTCTTAATTCTTATTTGATATATGTATATTTTCTATTTCCACGCCTAACTCCCTATTGGTTACATTTTGTATTTGAGCTATCTGCTCTGGCTTTAACTCACTTGCTTTTACTATTATATTTACGCTTTTATTGTTTACAAAGATTATTAAATCCTCAAATCCTTTTGTTTTTATAAGATTTTCTGCTATCATTATAGAATTTTTTAATTCATTTATTTTAGAAATCTCTTGTTGTGCTATATTTTTTTGTTCTGTTGTTACATTATCATTTTCTAATATCTTTTGGTATGATTCTATCATTTGTGAATACATTGTATCTCTATCTAATCTAGATTGAGAAAAATATTCGTCCTGTGTTATTTGGACACTTGTTCCTATTACCGGTTCTTCTGATGGTTTGTTTTCCTTTTCTTCCGTAATTTCTTCTGTAATTGCATTTGCATTTACTAAAGTTGCATCACCTATTGCTGCCATTTCCTCTGAATTTGCTAACTTTGCCGTTGGTATTGCATTATTACTTGTAAAGCTAAGATAACCTGCTGCTACAAACATTAGTGCAATTACAAAAATAATAACTTGATTTTTCTTTAAAATTTGCATTTTACTATCATTCCTTTCTCTCGCAAATTTAATTTGTTTTTTCCATTTCAAATACTTGAATCTTGTGTGTTGGCAATCCTGTTACCGCTTCTACTGCTTGAATAATATTTGCTTTAGTATTTGTATTATTCCCTCCCTCCGCTGTAATTATTGCCCCTTCTATCTTAGGGCTTACTATGCTTTGTGTTATTATAGTTTTAGTTCCACTTTTTTCATCATACACAATTTCCTTTTTTGTATCTGTTTCTACTACTTTTCTTGTTCCCCCTTGTGTATCCGCTTCTTGAGTATCCTTTTGAGATATGTCTTCATTATACATAGGTATAATTTGGCTTGTTTGAGAATATGTAATATATACCTTAACTTTTCCAACTCCATTTATTTTAGATAATATATTAAGTTTCTTTTTTACAGTTTTATTATTAGGATTATATACAGTAACAATTTCCTTCTCAGGAATATCAAAATATTTCCTAATATCAATAGTAGTAAAATCATATAAATAATCATATAATGTTACTTTATTACCATTAAACATTAATTGCGCAGTATAATCCATATTCAAAGAAATAGAATCATTATTCATAGTAACAATTGTTGCCAAACCACTAAAGTCATTTCCGTAATCATTGACGTCAATATTAGTTTTAACATTAAAATCATGAATACACTTTGACAAATAAAGCATATTAACATTGCTATTAACCAACAAAGCTCCTGCCAAAAATGAAGAAAACGATACTTCTTTATTCTCATTAAACTCCATATTCTTAATTTTTTCACCTCGCAATATACAATTATATAGTAAAAGATTATAAAAGTCAAAAGAATATTTCAAAATATCAAAATATTTGTTATAATATATGCAAAAGGAGGATATTATGAACCATGTATTAGACGACTATATTTTTAATAATTACGTCGTAATAGGCGTATCAGCAGGTCCAGATTCCATGTGCTTATTAGATTTACTACAAAAGAAAACAACAAAAATAGTAGTATGTCATATAAATCACAACGTAAGAAAAGAAAGTATAGAAGAAGAAGAATATATTACCAAATATTGTCAAGATAAAAATATTATACTAGAGAAAACAACTATAAATAACTATCAAGAAAATAATTTTGAAAACGAAGCCAGAAAAAAAAGATATATGTTCTATGAAGAAATATTAAAAAAATACAATTCTAAGACACTACTACTAGCACATCATGGAGATGATCTAATTGAAACAATACTAATGAAAATATCCAGAGGATCAAATTTAGAGGGCTACGCAGGAATAAAAGAAATATCAAACGTTAAAAATTATCAAATAATAAGACCATTACTAAAATATACTAAAGAAGATATAATAAACTATAATAAATCTAACAACATTAAATACTACAACGATAGTTCTAATCAAAGCACCAATTATACAAGAAATAGATATCGTCTAAATATTTTACCACTTCTAAAAAAAGAAGATAAAAATATACATAAAAAATATTTAAAATACTCCAAAACATTAATAGAATATGATGACTATATCAAAAGAGAAGTAAAAAGAAACATAAATAATGTATACAAAGACAATATTATAAATATAGATAATTTAAATAAGTTAGATACCTTTCTAATAAAAAACATATTATATAACATAATGAATAATATTTACCAAAATAAAAACAATATAATAACAGACAGACATATTCAAAATATTATATCACTATTAAATAATACCAAGCCAAATATAAAAATAGATTTACCAAATAATAAAGAAATAGTAAAGGAATATAATAAATTAATAATAAAAGATAAAACAAGTGATATAAAAAATTATAAAATAGAATTTAATGATAAAATAGAAATAGAAAATTTAATCATTGAAAAAATAAAATCAGAAGATGATGATAGTAACAGTGTATGTCGCCTAAATAGTAAAGATATAACATTACCATTATACATAAGAAACAGAGAAGATGGTGATTATATAATATTAAAAGGAAGTAACAATCGAAAAAAGATAAAAGAAATATTTATAGAAAAAAAATTGCCACTAAAAAAAAGAAATAATTATCCATTATTAGTAGATTCAAATAATAATATAATTTGGATACCAAATATCAAAAAAAGTAAATTTTGTAATAAAAAAAGTGAAAACTATGATATAATAATAAGGTGCAATGAAAGGAAGGAAGATTATGAATAAAAAAGAAATAAAGAAAAGTTTAGTACCATATGTATTTTTATTAATGTTTTTTATAGGATGTATGATAATGTTCAAAATGTTCAATAATACAGTAAATGAAATAACATATGACGATTTTATAAAAGATTTAAATGGTGGTAAAGTAACAGAACTAACTATAACACCTAAAGTAAGAACAGAGACATATAAATTAACAGGTAAATTAGATACCTATTCAAAAAACGAAAGTTTCATTCTTTACATACCAAGATCAGAGGAATTCATATCAAAAATAACTACCGCCAAAGACAATTCCAATGATTTTAAATTAACAATATTAAACGATCCAGAGGCATCATCATGGCTATCTGTAGCAATTGAAGTTGTTCCAATATTAATTTTAGCCGGAGTAACAATTTGGGTATTTACAAGACAAATTGGCGGTGGCAGTAAATCAATGGACTTTGGTAAATCAAGAGCAAAACTAGTTGAAGAAAGTCGCGCTACATTCAAAGATGTTGCCGGATTAACAGAAGAAAAAGAAGAAGTTCAAGAATTAATAGACTTTTTAAAGAACCCCAAAAAATTCACTAACATGGGAGCAAGAATACCAAAAGGAGTATTATTAGTAGGTCCTCCAGGAACAGGTAAAACATTACTTGCTCGTGCAGTAGCCGGAGAAGCAAAAGTACCATTCTATTATATAAGTGGATCAGACTTTGTAGAACTATTCGTAGGAATTGGTGCATCAAGAGTAAGAGATATGTTTAAACAAGCAAAAATGAATGCCCCATGTCTAATTTTCATAGATGAAATAGATGCCGTTGGCCGTCAAAGAGGAACTGGGCTTGGTGGTGGACACGATGAAAGAGAACAAACACTTAACCAATTACTTACTGAAATGGATGGTTTTGGTGCTAATGAAGGAATAATCATCATAGCAGCCACAAACAGACCAGATGTCTTAGATCCAGCATTACTACGTCCAGGAAGATTTGATAGACAAGTAACAGTTAGTCTTCCAGATAAAAACGCTAGAATAGAAATCTTAAAAGTACATGCTAAAAATAAAATACTAGCTAAAAATATCACACTAGAATATCTAGCAAAAAGAACTCCAGGATTTTCCGGAGCAGACTTAGAAAATCTTCTTAACGAAGCAGCATTATTAGCAGTTAGAAGAAACAAAAAAGAAATAACAATGGCCGAAATAGATGAAGCTACAGACAGAGTCCTAATGGGACCAGCAAAAGTAACAAAGAAATACACAGATAAAGAAAAGAAACTAGTAGCATACCATGAAGCAGGCCACGCCGTATTAGGTTTAAAACTAGATGGTGCTAACGAAGTACAAAAAATAACAATAATCCCAAGAGGTCATGCTGGCGGTTATACAATGATGACTCCAAAAGAAGAAGCATTTAACTATACAAAAAAAGAATTATTAGAATCAATCTGTGGTTTACTAGGAGGAAGAGTAGCGGAAGAAGTAACATTTGGCGAAATAACTACTGGAGCACATGATGACTTCAAGAAAGCTACAAAAATAGCTAGAAGTATGGTAACAGAATATGGAATGAGCAACTTAGGACCAATGATGCTTGAAGAACCATCCGAAAATACTTTCTTAGGTAGAGATTACAATAAAAATAGAAATGTTTCTGATACAGTAGCACATGAAATAGATGAAGAAATGCGTTCAATCATAAACGACTGTTATAAACAAGCTACAAAAATAATAACAGAAAACAAAAAATTACTAGAACTTATTGCTAATACACTTCTAGAAGAAGAAACAATCACAAAAGAAGAAATAGATTATTTAGTAGAACACGGACATCTTCCTGAGGACAAAAAAGAAGATAAATCAACAGAAGACAAAAAAGAAATAAAAGAAAAGAAAGCAAAAAAAACTGAAGATAAAAAATAAAAGAGATGACTAACCATCTCTTTTTTATATTTATTCATCATCTGGTATTCTAATAATAAGTTCACCATTTTTAGAATACAAATATTTCTCTCTAGCATATCTAGCAACATAATCTGGATCATTAAGTTTTTTAATATCCGAATTAAGTGCTTCTTCCTCATCTTTCAAATCAGAAAGTTTAACATTTAAAGCTTGTTTTTCATTCTTAATTTCAATAATTTTACCAACATTAGTAAAAAAACTATAACTAAGAGAACCAATTATTGCCCCAAAAAAGATAAAACTTAAAAATATTCTCTTCTTAGCTTTTTTATTGTTTTTTTTACTAATCTTACCCTTAGCCACAGTCTCACCTACCTTACGACACAATTATAGCACAACTTATCTCCTTTTACAATTAATTTTACTATATATGACAAAAGATAACATATAACCTGTAAAGAAAACCAGAAAAAAATACACATGCAAAATACCATTATTAATTTTTATAAGAATAATAAAATATAATAAAGATATAAATATAACAAATAAAAAGGAAATCATAATACGATAAATAAATTTTCCATTATATAAAATTTTATAATTAACTTCCAACATAGAAAAAAAGAATATACCATAAAAAAAAGAATAAATAAGCGATAAAATTTGCGTAGAAAGTATCATTTAAAAAGCTTATTAAGTAATGAACTATCCTTATCTTTCTTTAAATTTTCATCCAAATACATAAGACTATCTACTCTTCCCTTTATAGAAACATTTCCTTGATAAGTATCAAGCTTTATAATTTCCAACTCACTACCCTTTATAACCAAAAAACCAAGAGTTGTCTCCATTAAAAACTCTTCATTATCAAAACTTTCAATTTTTTTAACACCACTAATAATCAAATTCTTACGTTCTGTTATAGTAAGACCATGATTAAAACTATTATTCATATCTTGAACTTTATCCATTACTATTCCTCCTAAATAATAATATGTTAAAAAAAAGTAAATATGAAAAAAACTATTAGAAATCTAATAGTTAATATTCATTATTCACCTTTATTATATTCTTCAAAAATAAGGTCTTCGAACATTTTTCTTGTTTCTTCATTAATAGGATGTGCAGTATCCCTATGTCCACCATCTGGTGTTGGTTTACTAGGCATTGCAATGAACAGACCCTTATCTCCTTCCAATATTCTAATATCTTCAACTAGAAAGCATCCATCAATTAGTACTTTAGCAATACCTCTCATCTTTGAACCTTCTCTTGGCTCAATTCTTATTAACTTATCAAGTTTTAGTTCCATATCATCAACTCCTTCTAGAAAATACTTTCTAATTACATTTTATATTATTTATTCAATAAAAGCAAGAGTTTTTCACATTTTTTACACTTAATCAAAGAAAATCTCTAGAGTATTAGTAAGAATATCCCGATAACTAAAACTTTTTATTTCCTCGCTACATGTTTTAATAATAAAAATATAATTATATGTTTCAGTAATAATACCACTATATTCTTCTCGTTTATTACGACTACCATTATATATAACTTTAACAAACTCTCCCAGATTATTATCAATATTATCCTTTATTCTATCTATTGTCATAATTTACCTAGGATATCCAATATACATCATACCCTTAGTTATAATTCCCCCCATTCCATTAGAACCATATTTAGTTTTATCCAAGATTTTAATCAAATCAATATTCTTATTTTTATCAGAAAAAGCAAGACTAGAAGCCACAATAGCAGGATCGAGTGCATGAATGTTAACCCTTTTAGGACTTGATGCAAAATTAGCTCCAGCCCTTATAAGTTCTTCATAATTAGATTGACAAGCTCCCGCTATGATAGCTAATTTTTCATGAGAATTTTCATATTTTCTAGCAGCCCTTACAGCATCTATAAACTTATCAGTATTTTTATAATTACTATTATTTCTATGCTTTCTATAATAAGCATCATGTCCCGTAATAACCAAAATATCAGGATTATACTTTTTCAAATTTTCCATAACATCATCAGACAAATTATCATCATTAGATAAAACACCGAACGCTTTAAGCTTATTTTGTTTATAAAACTTCATACATTTATCCAAAAAGTCAGCATCTTGATCAATATGCAATATTCTAGCAGGCAAATAAAAAAATTCGTTTCTTTCCAGATTTCTATATTCATCAATTTCAGGAGAAAAATCATCAACTGTTATATCACTATAAATCTTTAAATCATCTTTCAAACTATCAGCATACAACCTAACAAACAACCCCTTAAGTAAATAATTATCACCATCAATTCCAATAATTTTAAATACAATATCATTATTATAAGATTTTCTAGTAACTAAATCTCCAACATCAAACATATAATCACCCATAAAATAATATGCATAAAATAAAAAAAAATAACAAAGAATTATTAACATAATTCATTTGCTATTTCTACAAAAACATTATATGGAATATTTTCACTCCTAGTATTAATATCAAAACCATACTTAGTAAGAATATTACTAATAATATCTAAATCATAACCAACTAAATTATTTTTAATAGTTTTTCTTTTAAACCTAAAACTATCTTTAACAAGTTTATTAAAAACATCAAAATTCTTAATATAATCATTACTTTCTTTTCTCTTCATCTTAATAACAGCAGAATCAACATTAGGAGTAGGATAAAAACACTTTCTTCCAACATCAATAATTTTAGATGTATCAAAATAGTAATTAAGAAATACTGTCATTTGTCCATAATCTCTAGTTCCAACAGAAGCACAAAGTCTATCAGCAACTTCCTTTTGAACCATAATAACAATCTCCTTAACAGAAATCATTTCCAAAATGAATTTACTAATAATTGGTGTAGTAATATAATAAGGTAAATTAGCAATAACATAAACATTTTTATAATCATAACTATCAATATCATTAGCAACATCACGAGATAAAAAATCATCCCATATAATATCATAATTACTATAACCAAAAAGTTCCTTTTTCAATATTCCTTTCAATCTAGTATCAACCTCATAAAGTAATACAAAATCTGCTTTAACAAGTAATTTCTTAGTAAGATTGCCACTCCCTGGTCCTATCTCAATAACCATATTATTCTCTTTTAAATCAATAGAATTAGCAATACCATCTACAATATTTTCATCAATTAAAAAGTTTTGCCCTAAACTTTTTTTATAATCAAATTCTAACATATATTAATAAACAACAATAACAAAAATCTCAGACAAAATAAGAAATGCCGAAATAATTGTAAGTATAACTCCTACTTTATTATCCTTTTTAATTAGAGCAAAAACAAGAGAAATAATTGTAAAGAGAATAGAGATACTAGCAAAACCAAGACCATACATAATTCTCTCTAGTGCTTTAGTATACATACCAACCTCACTAATATCATAAAAGAAAAGTGAAAAAGAAGAAATAACCGATATTATACCAAAAATCAAACTAAACACACCAATAACATTATTATTTTTTACTTTAATATTCCTAATATTATTAGTTCTTTTTTTCAAAATAACACCACAATTAACACAAACATAGGCATTATCATCAACTTTATTTCCACAATTAGAACAATACATAAAAATTCCTCCTACTCTCTAATTTTATCACATAACAAAAATAGAATCAATAACAATGATTCTATTTATGATAAGTTTCATTATTTAATATTTTAAAACATCTATATATTTGTTCTAACAGAATAACTCTAAAAAGTTGATGAGGAAAAGTAAAACTTGAAAAAGATAATCTATAATTACTTCTATTTTTAACTTCATCATCAAGGCCATCAGAACCACCAATAATAAAAGTAATATTAGAATTAGTAATAAACAATTTATCAATTTTATTAGCAAACTCTGTTGAAGATAACATATCACCATCAATTTCAAGAGTAACAACATAATCATTATCTTTAACATAATGGAGTATCTTAATAGCCTCATCTTTCATATTAGAATCATTAACTTCAATAATTTCAAATTTATGATATTTATTTATCCTCTTTTGATAATCAGATATTGCATCTCTTAAATAACTTTCCTTAATTTTACCAACACATATAATCTTTATCATATACTAATAAACTCCGTCTCTTTATTCTGTTTAGCAATAATAATTTTATCAACATGAATATTTTCTTTTTTTAATCTATTATCAAGTGTCTCGTATGCAAGTTCTTCAGTATTATTATCTTCAGATAAATGTGCCAACATAATACATTTAGTATTGTCTCCTATAAAAGAAGACAAATATTTAGCAGAATCATAATTAGATAAGTGTCCCTTATCAGAAAGAATTCTCTGTCTAAGATTGAAAGGATAACTACCATTGTTTAACATCTCAATATCATGATTAGATTCCATAATATATATATTTCTATTTTTTAAAACATCAAAATATTTCCTATTAATATAACCAGTATCAGTTATATAAACAATCGATTTTTCATCACTAGTAACAATATATCCTCTAGAATCAGGTGCATCATGAGAAGTTTTAATAGCAGTAATATGTATATCATTGATATCAAATTCATCACTTAAAATAACATAATTATCAAGAAAATCTAAACTTTTAAACATAATATCAGTAATATAAACAGGAATATTATATTTTTTAGCAAAAACCCTTAATCCCTTAATATGATCAACATGCGTATGTGTAATTAATATAGCATTGATATCACTAGGATTAGCACCTATATCCTCTAATTTCTCCTTTACATATTTAGCACTATTCCCAACATCAATAAGTATTTTTGCATTATCAGATTCAATATAAGTAGTATTACCTTTACTACCAGAAGACAAAACACAAACTTTCATCAGTATAGATTTAGAGGATTAACAGGAGTTCCATTGGGACCACCAACCATAACACCAAAATGCAAATGCGTACCACCATAAGGATTATAAGAACTTGGAACAGGAACAACATAACCTGTATTACCCATTGTCGCTATTTTCTGACCTCTAGCAACTGTTTGCCCAACACTAACATTAAAATCTCTTAAATGCATATAAATAGTATAATAACCGCCTGCATTATGATTAACTATAATATAATTACCTCTTCCACCATTACAACTAGTGTAACCTGGCGAACATCCACCAACAGCATTAACAACCACACCATTATTAGCAGCATATATTGAAGACCCATAACCAACATATATATCTAAAGCATCATGAAAAGATCCCCAACGATATTCAAAATAAGTAGTAATAGTATAAGGTCTGTCAGTAGGCCAAGCCCAATAAGATAAATCAGCAATATGTGGGGCATACTTTTGACCTTTTACAATAACCCTGTTAATAGCAGGTTTGATTTCTGTAGAATTAGTTATAGTACCAGAAGACAACTGACCATTAATATACTGACTCTTTCTAGTAACCTTATATAACCCATTTTCTCCCTCTTTAACAACCTCTTGATAACCAATATACTGTGAAGAATCATATTGAAATTCAGTATCAAAACTTCTCTCTTCATCACCAACACTATGCATATCAACAACAACAGATATAAGAGGATTAATAAGTCCAACATTAACTTCTTGCTTCTCATATAACAAATTATTAGCACTAGTAAAACTAGGATTAGCAATCAAAAATTCTTGAACATTAAGTTTATGACTATTAGCAATAGACTCAATACTATCATCCGCTTTTACAATATAAGTCTCTTGCTTATCCAAAGTACCATAAAGTAAATATTTACTAAGTTCATCACTATCAGTAAAGATTTTTTCATCAGTAGGAATAAGAGTTTCCTTATAAGTAATATCTTCATCAATATCAATATTTTCAATCATACTACCATAATCTTTTACTTCTTCCTGTGTACCAGTCAAAAACTTTTCATATTGTTCATTATCAACAAATGCTCTAATAGTATCATCAATAGCATCATCAAATATTTTTTTTTCTAAAACATATATAGTCTTAACATCATCTTTATTCTCTTTATCATTAATTTTAATTTCATAACCATGAACAGTAAACTTCTTCATAGTAATAATTTCATTATATATTTGTTCATTACTATTAATAGAAGTATTATAAGTAAAATTCTTTTTAATCTCAACTCCTTTAGGAGTATATACAGTAGAAGTATTATATTTCTTTTTAAGTTCCTCTTCTTTTACATTAATGAAATCTTCAAAACTATCTTTAGAAGAAATATTACCAATACTTTTACCATCCAAATAAACAGTATATATAACATTGGGCTCATCAGAACTATTATTACTAAATACTAGAAAAAGTACACTAATTGAAACAATAATTATAGAAATAATCACACCAAAACTCCACTTACTATTTACCACCAGAATCACCATCCCTTTTTATAGATAAAAATGTTGAAGTTCTTTTTTTAAACAATAAATCAATAGTTTTAGTAGGACCATTTCTATGCTTAAGAATAATAAGTTGAATAGGATTCGGAACCTCATCTCCTACAGGAACTTCTACATCAGGAGCATGAAGAGCCGCTACAATATCAGCATCCTGTTCAATAGATCCAGATTCTCTTAAATCACTAAGAACAGGTTTTTTGTCTTCCCTTTTTTCAACACTTCTAGATAACTGAGACAGAGCAATAACAGGAACTTCAAGCTCTAAAGCCATAGTTTTAAGTGCTCTAGATATTTCAGAAACTTCTTGTTGTCTTGAGCCAGAATATCTTGCAGAAGAATCAATAAGCTGCAAATAGTCGATAATAACAAGACCTAAGCCCTCCCCTTGAGTAGCAAGTCTTCTACACTTTGCTTTAATTTCAGATGGAGTAACACCACCAGCATCATGAAAAAAAACATTCGTATCAGCAAGAATACTAATAGCCTCATTAAATCTTTTCCAATCATCATTTTCTAACTTACCAGTACTCAATTTTTTATTATCAATTTGGCCAAGAGAACTAATCATTCTCATAATAAGTTGTTCAGCAGGCATCTCAAGTGAAAAAATAGCAATATTTTTCTTTGTACTTTTAGCAGCAGCCAAAGCAAGATTAAGTGCAAATGCTGTTTTACCAACAGCAGGTCTTGCCGCTATAATAATAAGTTGCGTCGGATGCAAACCTTCAGTTAAAGAATCAAGTTCTCCAAATCCCGTAGTTAAACCATTAATTTTACCACCATTTTTAGACAAGAACTCCAAATCACTTTGTGCTTTACTAAGAACATCTTGTACTTTTCTAAATTCACTAGTTTTTCTAAACTTAGAAATATTAAGAATATCCTTTTCCGCCTCATCAATAGTATCAGCAGCATTAACCCCAGCATCAGTAGCCTTAGTTACAATATTAGTAGCTACCTCAATCATTTTTCTCAAAGTATATTTTTCACTAACTAAATTAATATAATAATCAATATTTGCTCCCGTAGCAACTGAATTAACAATTTCGTTTAAATACTCAACACCACCAATCTCATTAATTTTCTGATTATTAACAAGATATGCAGTAACTGAAGTAATATCAACAGGAGTATCATTTAAATATAAAGATTTAATAGCCTCAAATATTTTACCATGACTATCTAAATAAAATATAGCCTTGTCTCCCTCTTCACATCCCTTTTGAAGTGAATCCTTAGACCAAAACATTGACCCTAATAAACATTTCTCAGCTTCAATATTTTTAGGTAATTCTTTATTCATAAACTCACCTACTTCTTAATAAGTTCAATTCTAACCTTTGCAATAACTCCTTTATACAATTGAACATCCACATAAAAACTTCCTAAAGAAGATAAACTATCTTCACTAATTATCATTTTTTTATTCACATCATAGCCAAGAGCATTTAACTTCTCACATATTTGTTTAGTAGAAATAGAACCAAATACCTTTCCATCATTACCTGCTTTAACATCAAAAGTGATGTTTTCTTTTTCTATTCTCTTCTTAATCTCATTAGCAGTTTTAATATTAGCCTCTTCCATCCTTTTATTATCCAATAATTCACTATCTAATCTATCCCCACTAGATTTAGTATATTTAACAGCATAACCATTCTTAATTAAATAATTAGTAGCATAACCATCACTAACTTCTTTAATTTCATTCTTCTTACCTTGCTTTTTTAAGTCTTTAATAAAAATAACCTTCATAATTATCCCACCTCTTCCTATCTATTATACAATATTTTTATAACAATGTCATTAAAAAAGAAAAAAATATAGCCAATTACTAGCTATATTATTATTTACAAAATGGAACAAATCCCATGAATCTTGCTCTTTTAACTTCTTGAGCAACATGTCTTTGATGTTTAGCACAAGTACCTGTAAATCTTCTTGGTAAAATCTTACCATTATCATTAATATATTTAGATATAATTGCTACATCTTTATAATTAACAGACTTTCCTGCACACATATGACATATTTTTTTTCTTTTTTTACGAAATTCAGCCATGTTTATCCTCCTTTTTAGAATGGTAAATCATTGTCACTAATTTCAATCGAATCACCAAATGCCTCAAATGGATCTTTCTCTACAGAAACAGTTTCCATACTAGAAACAGGAGAATTATTATCTTCTCTTTCCATAGGAGGCTCAGGTAAATTGTTAAAACTACTACTACCACCTGCATTAGTACCCTTAGAATCTAAGAAACTAATACTAGTAGCAAGAATCTCAGTAACGTATACTCTCTTACCATCTTTATCATCATAATTTCTTGTTTGAATCCTGCCATCTACCGCTATTTGGTTACCCTTTTTTTGATATTTAACAAGATTCTCCGCTTGTTTATCCCAAACTACACAATTAATAAAATCTGCCTCCCTATCTCCATTAGCATTAGTAAAATTTCTACTTACTGCTATTGAAAACTGACATACATTTCTACCAGTAGGAGTAGTTCTAAGTTCAGGATCCCTAGTTAATCTTCCAATCAATAATGCTTTGTTCATATTTAAACTCCTTATTTATCTAGATTTATAACAAGATGTCTTACAATATTTTCGTCAATTCTTGCTACTCTATCAAATTCTTTAATAGCAGAATCATCAGAAACTTCAATATTGTATAAAAAGTAATAACCTGATTTAAACTTTTTAATTTCATAAGCAAACTCTTTTTGTCCTAATTCCTTAGATAAAGTAATTTTAGCCTTATGATCAGTTAAAATCTTTTCAAATGATTTAACAGTGTTTTTAACACTATCCTCATCAATATCTGGTCTTACGATAAACATAATTTCATAATTTATCATTATTCCACCTCCTTTTGGTCTAACGGCCTATTTCTAGGCAAGGAGCTCTTCGCTCAACAAGTATTATAACAATTTTATCAAAATAAGTAAAGAACTTTTTAACAAAAAATATATACTTATAACTAAATATTATGAAAAATCCTAAAAAAAATACTATATTGACAAAAAAAGAAATATAAAGTATCATAATAGAACAAAAAACACGAAAGGAAGAAACAAACATGAAAGAAAAAGAATATATAAGTATAGGTAATCCAATTATCACAAAAGACATCTTTAGAAATATATTAAGACCACTAGATAATTATGGATATAAACCAACTGGAGGTCTTTGGGCTTCAGAGTTTACATCCAATTTAGGTGTTTGCCCATGGTATGATTATTTACTAGATGCACGAGGAATTGCAAGTTATATGTTACACTACAAAGATTTAGCCGCTGCTTCATTATTTTCCCTAAAAAAAGAATCAAATATATTAACATTAAATACAGAAACACAAATACTTGAATTAGCAAATAAATACCCATCATACCATCATCTACTAAATCATTACGAAGAAATAACATCAGATAACACAATATTTGATTTTGATGAAATATCAAGAATATACGATGGTATATATGTAGACTATGAAAAAATGATGTACAAATATAAATCAAGAGTATTTGATACATGGAGTATAAACACACTATTATTATTCAATTTAGATTGCATAGAAGAGTATAAAACTATTAAAGTAAATGTAGACTTTGATGACATAGACCCATTTCCTTATATAGATAGTAAAAACATAAGTGATTCTAAACAAGTAGAAGAAAAATCAATATGTTATATAGAATTATCAAAATACATTCAAAATATCTTTAATGAACTACTACCAACATACTTAGTACCACCAATAATAAATTACGATGATTATATAACAAAAGTAATAAACTGTGCTAAGAAAGTCTTAGAAATAGCAGAAATTACAAAAGAAAAAGAAATATCAATAATTAGAGACAACTTAAAAAACAAAGGTTTAACAATTGATAAAAAAATAATAATAAGAAACTTAGTATTGAATTATTTATCAAATTATTTATATAAAGAAAAAGAATCTATAAAAAAACTAGAACCATCTAAAATTAAAAAAACAAAATATTATAGTATATAAAATATTGTATCAAATAAAAAACAATGCTATAATTAAAATCGGAGTGATAACATATGAAAGAAGTATTAATAGACACTATATTAGATTCAATAAAATTATTACCTTTTTTACTAGTAGCTTTTCTAATAATAGAATTATTAGAACATAAATTAAATAACAAAACAAAAAATATCATTACAAAATCAAAAAAAATAGGTCCAATAATTGGTTCTCTATTAGGAGTAATTCCACAATGTGGTTTCTCAGTAATGGCCACCAATCTATATATAACAAGAATTATAACATTAGGTACACTAATATCAATCTATCTATCTACTAGTGATGAAATGTTAATAATAATGATATCAGAAAAAGTACCTATAATTATAATATTAAAAATATTATTAATATAATAATAAAGCCACATATAATAATTTCTCTATGCATCTTTTCACTCCTTTTTTTCAATCATTTTCTTTTTGCAGTGCTTGACAAAAGAATTGGTTATTTCCGTCAATTGTAATATCACTTACATTTTCAGCTGCCTGAACTGTCACTTTATCCATATTAATTTCTCCCAACGACAATGCTGATTTATCAGAAATTGCCAGACCAAAGCATAACGCACCTGCAAGAATTTGTTTTATTCGTTTTCTTTTTCGTTGTG
>OIZL01001096.1_pt1 | contig 16174 bp, 15 predicted proteins | sample 1588541 | NCBI WGS metagenome assembly OIZL01 (sample SAMN03283285) | human gut metagenome | biome: human-associated habitat; material: feces | host: Homo sapiens | place: Peru | collected 2012 | reverse complement strand
ATGTACTACTGCGATATAATTTCTTTCTGTGTAGTCCCAGGTATTTTGTAATGATTCTTTTACTCTTTCACTTTTTGCGAATACTACTATACCACTAGTATCTTTATCAAGTCTATGAACTACAAATACTTTTTGATTCTTTTTATGTAAATAATCAAATACTTCACTATATAAATTATCTTTATAGTTATCACTTTTAATAGTTGGCATATTACCATTTTTATTCACTATTATCAAATATTTATCTTCATATAATATATCTAATTTTCTCTTTTTCATATTCTACCTTTTAATGAAATAAATGACTTACTATTATTAATACTATACCAGTAATTATTCCAATTAATAATTCTTTCTTTTTTATATTTTCTTTTACTTCACAAAGAAGTTCAAAGAATGCTATATATATAAGCATACCTAAAGTTATACTAATTAATATACCTGAAATGTAAGAAGTGAGTGTAATTTTGAATAGTTTTAATATAATAACACCTAATATACTTGATAATGATAATATTGTAAGTAGTGTTAATTTTTCTTTTTTGCTTCTTACTAAAGATGATATTTGTATACCAAGTGGTATGTTATGAAATGACACTCCAAGAGATGTGAATAGTCCTATACTGATTGATGAAAGAGTGGCTGTATATATAGCTGTTCCTTCTATTACATTATGTATAAATAATGCTAGTGTTGATATAAGACCTATATGTTCCATATGATCTTTCTTTTTAGTATGTTCATGTTCATGATCTGGTATAAATAAGTCTAATACTTTTAATAAAAGTATACCTAATATAACAAATCCTAATATGATAAGTTTATTATTTGTAAATTCTAAACATTCTGGTAAAAGGTCAGTAAATATAAGACCTAATATTATAGTAAAAGAAAATCCTACTGAAAATGTTATTAACTTTTTTTCATCTTTAATTAATTTTGTTATCAAATAACCTATAAAAAAAGAAAGTCCTGATAACAATGTTATAAATATTGCTTGTATATTCATACTTCTTCACCAAGAAGATTATATCACACTTTCTTATTATTTTAAATTATAAAATATAATGCTACCAATACGATAAGTATTATTATACTAAATACTGATATTTCTATCTTTTTATTATCTTTTGATTTTAGTTTATCTTTATTAAATTTGTCTGTCTTTACTAAAGAAATTCCTTTTGTTTTAATGTTAGTTAAATCTTTATTGCTTATTATATAATATGCATCACATTCATCATATTCAGCAAATTTTATATCTTTTGGCATCTTTAACATTTGTATAAACATAAGTATATCAAAGTAAGAACCTGCTATATTAGATACTGATAAAAATGCTAGAAATGGCATATCAAATATATAACTTATTATTAATGCGATAATACCTATTACTGTAAATGGTGTTAGAAGTGATATCATAACAGCAGTTCTACTTATTTCATTTGTACATCTACAATACATTACTCCTTTTTCAAGACACATTCCTAAACATAAGTCTTTATTCTTGACATTTTTATTTATTAGATAGCCTATATAGTGAAGTATTTCGTGTAGTATGAAGTAACCTATCATTATTAATATTTTTTTATATTCAAAATTAAAGTAATAGTCATCAAAAGTAAAATATAGTAATGATAAAAGTAGTATCATTATTAATGCAGCGAAGAAGTTACCTACTCCTAGTTTTAGTTTATATTTATAATATTTTAATTCTTGCTTTTTCATGTTTAACCTACTATTCTTTTTAAAAGTCCATATGATATTAACATCATTATTATACTAGCCATTATTATACCAAGCATTATTGATATAAATGATTTCTTTTTATCCATATTTAATACTGAAGCAGCTAAACATCCTGTCCATGCTCCTGTTCCTGGAAGTGGCACGCCTACAAATAAAGTAAGTCCTAAGTATCCATATTTTTCTATTGAATCTTTGTGTTTTCTTGCTTTTTTATCTAACCATTTTGATAATTTATTCATCCATTTTATTTTAGATTTTCCCATACAGTCTAGTATCTTATTTATAAATAGTAAGATAAATGGTACAGGTAGTGTGTTACCTATTATTGATACAATGTATCCTGTAAGTGGACTTACATTTAGAAGTGATGCAGCTATAAGACCACCTCTTAATTCTAATATTGGTAAAATAGATATAATGAATACCACTAGTTCCTTACCAAACTTTAACGCTGTTAAACCACTAAATAATTTTATTATTGAATTTATTATACTTTCCATGTGTATTATTTCTCCTTATTAATTTTATTATTTCTTTACGTGTATTATATCATATTTCATATGATAATATTTAAATATAATATATTTTTTGATAAAATATTTACAAGAGATGATTTATATGGATAAAAAAATTGGTATGTTTGATTCTGGTATTGGTGGGCTTACTATATTAAAAGAGTTAAAGAAACTTTTACCTAATGAAGATTATATTTATTATGCTGATTCTAAAAATAATCCTTATGGTGAAAAAAGTGATGCTGAACTTATGAAGATAGTCACTAATATTGTAGATTATTTAATAAGTAGAGATGTTAAAATTATTGTTATTGCTTGTAATACTGCGACTACTAGATGTATTAAAAGACTAAGAATGATGTATCCTGATATACCTTTTGTTGGAACTGAACCTGCGATTAAAGTTGCTTGTGATAATAATTATAAGAATACTCTTGTTATGGCAACACCAGGCACTATTAAAGCAGAAAGAACACATGAATTAGTTAAAAATTATAAAAGAAAAGGACAAAAGATTAAACTTCTTCCTTGTAAAGGACTTGCTGATACTATAGAGTTTGGTACTGAAAAAGATGTTAATAGAGTTCTTCATAATTTACTTCATAGTTATTATAATAAAGGAATTGATTCAATAGTTCTTGGATGTACACATTATCCTTATGCTAAAAAGAATATACAAAAACTATTTCCAAATGCTAAACTAATTGATGGAAATAAAGGTGTTTCTAATCAAGTTAAAAGAGTTCTTGAAAGTATGAATCTCTTAAATAATAAAACAGAAAAAGGTAGTGAAGAAATAATTTATAACAAATAAAAAGTACACCTACTTACTTAAATAGATGTACTTATCTAACCAACTTTCAAAAGATGAAGTATCTTGATATCTATCAAGGTCTTCTTTTTTATTAGCATCTAAATATGTAATAATTTTACCATTCTTAACTATAATTACTGATGGAGCATATTTTACTTTATTTATGTAATCAGTTTTTTCAAATTCTTCATATCTTATAGAATACATATCTATTTTATATTTAGCCATTACACTTCTAAATATATCATCACATGGTATTTCAAGACTACAATAATCATTATATGTATAAAGTAAGAAACTATCTTTTGAATTTATTAAATTATTTAAATCATTAGAAGTTATCTTTATAAATTCTCCATTATTATAATATTTATCATTAATATAAAACTTCTCATGTTTTAAATTTAGTATTATTGCTGGTACAATTATTAATATTGTTAATACTATTGTGATTATTATTATCTTTTTATTCATACTTTTCACCTCATTTTACATTATACAAGTATTTTTTTGAAATACTATAATTTTAAAGTTTAGTTATCTAGAGCGTAAGTTGAGTAGAAAAAAGAACTAATTTTTATTTAACTAGTTCTCTATTTTTTTATTAATTCTTTAGTCCTTTCATGCCCTTAAGTCCTTTTGAACCATTAAATCCATCAAATATACTACTCTTAAATGACATTGTTTTTTGATTTTTATGTTTATATTCTTTTATAGCAATAGATATCATTTCATCTAGTAATTCACTATATTTCATACCTGTTTCTTTCCATAAGTAGAATGATAAACTACCTGGACATGTATTTGGTTCATTTACATAGAATTTATTTTCTTTATTATCAATAAGGAAGTCTACTCTACATACTCCACTTAAATTTAATACTTTGAATACTTGTTTTGCTGTATCTTGTATTTCTTTAGTAAGTTTTTCTGGTATTCTTGCTGGTACTATTCTACTTGTACTAGCCATTCCTTTTGATGCTGTTCCTTTTGATTTAGCATTACCTAAGTATTTATCAGCAAAAGATAATATTTCATCTTCTCCCATTACTTCTTCAAGTGGACTTACTTTTTGATATTCATAATTTCCAAGTACACTAGCATTTACTTCAGTTAAGCTTTCAATAACTTTTTCAACTACTATTTTAGTATCATATTCCATTGCATCTTCAATCTTTGACTCAATATCTTTTTCATTTTTAGCAACCTCTATACCAATACTACTACCAAGAGTAGCAGGTTTTACTATAACTGGATAACCTATCTTCTTTATTTCTTTTAATATATTTTCTTTATTATCTAAGTATTCACTATCATAGAACCAAGTATAAGGTACTATTGGTAAATTTACACTTTCCATAACTTGTTTCATAACGACTTTATCTTGACCAAGAGCTCCACCTAAAACATGAGAGCCAACATATGGAATACCTATTGAATCAAGTAGTCCAGCAAGTGAACCATCTTCAACATTATTACCATGCACAACAGGAAGAATTACATCAACATCAGTAATATCTTTTCTAAAAAGTCCTGTTGTTCTTTGTAATAAGAATGTTTTACCCTTCTTATATAGCATTACTTTAGTTGCATACTTTTTTTCATCTTCAAATTCTTTATAGAATTCAATATCTCTTAACATATGTCCTGTATACCATGTTCTATCTTTAGATATATAAATTGGTACTATATCATACTTATCTTCATTTAAATTATTCATAGCTTGTAATGCAGAAATAACACTTACTTCATGCTCTACTGTTTCTCCACCATAAATAACACCTATTTTTATTTTCATACTGCACTCTCCTATTCATTAAATATGTCAGGTAAATCATTTTCAAGTAATACATAAGTTTCTTTTCCAGATAACTTTTTCATAAGTGGAAATGCTTCTTTGACATCATTTAATATATGTATATTTTTTTCATTATATTTTTCTTTCTTAAGACCATCATATATTGGTTTTGTTTGTTCTTTTCCAACTAAGATGACTTCATCTGCTGAACTTGCGATTTGACGACCAAATTCATAATTAAGATTATATTGTTCTTCTCCTAATTCTATCATACCTGGTGTTACTATTATCTTTTTACCATCCATCATTTTAAGAACATCAACAGCCATTTTAGAACCAACTGGATTTGAATTATAAGCATCATCTATTATATAAATGTTACCTATCTTCTTAAGTTCAAGTCTATGTTCAATAGGTTTAATTCTTCTTACACCTATAGCGATTTGTTCAAATGTAAGACCAAGTTCATAAGACATTGCAATAGCTTGTAGTACATTATACACATTAGCATTACCAAGTAATTTAGTTTCAAATGTATATTTTTCTTTTGACTTTTTAAATACACAAGTAAATTCAGTACCTTTTCCAGATAATTTTATATTTTCAGCATACACGTCTGCCTTCTTATCTTTTGTTGATACCCATATTACTTTACATTTACTTTTTATTTTATAACTTGTTTGATATGGATCATCCATATTAAGTACTGCAACACCATCATCAGGAAGTGAATCTATAAGTTCAAATTTTGCTTTTTGAATGTTTTCACGACTTCCAAAACTTTCTAAATGTGCTGTTCCAATAGTTGTAAGTATTCCATATTTAGGTTTAATAAAGTTAGCTTTTTCTTTAATTTCTCCTCTATAGAATGCTCCCATTTCGGCAACAAATACTTCACTAAATTTATCCATATAATTATTTATTGCATTTATAAGACCATACATTGTATTAAAACTCTTTGGTGTTGCGAATGAATTATATTTAACACTTAATATATCATTTAAAAAATTCTTAGTACTTGTTTTACCATAACTTCCAGTTATACCTATTTTCTTTATATCTTTCATACTATAAAGTTTATTTTGTGCTTGTCTTTTATAATGAAGATATACTAGTTTTTCAACTGGTTTATTTATTATGTTTGCTAATAAGACAAAGAATGGATTCAAATATACAATTAATCCAATGTATGTATAATATTTATAAAGTTCACATGAATTAAAACATAAATACATTGGTAATATAGTAATTATATATAATAATAACATTGTCACATAAAGTCTTTTAATTCTAGCAGTTATAACAAGTGGTTTTTTTGATTGTTCTTTCTTAATTTTAGATTTATATAAGAAATACACTATTATATAGAATACTCCAAATATTATTAAACTTTTATTATATGTTACTTTTTTTAATAGTAGAAAAAGTATAAATAATAAATCATATGTTATAAATACCTTTTTAGCATTATCTAGTATCCATTTGAAATATCTATTTCCATCATTATACCAATTTTGTTGTAACATATGCATTGATTTTCTTGCTTTATATATCACATACCAAAAATAAGGTATTAATGATAATAAAAAGTATATTTTCATTCTTTATCACTCCCTATAAAATTATTAAGTACTCTAATTGTTTGTGCTAGATTTTCTAAATATGCATAATGAGTACATCCTTCATACTTAACTAGTCCACAATTAGGTATTATTTTTTCAAGTTCTACTGCATCATTTATTGATACTGCTTCATCATTTGTTCCCCAGATTAATAATGTTGGACATTTTATTTTCTTGGCTTCTTCTGTTAAATCTAGATTAACATGGTTTACTAATATTTTTCTCATTGTTTCACTAGCATTTCTATAATCTGTTGAACCAACATGTTTTTTAACAAAGCTTTCTAGTCCTTGAAGCCCTGGTATTTTCTTTACTGCTTTATAGACTTTCATTTTAAATGTTGGTTTAGTTATATTTTGTTTATATGGACTTGCAAGTAAAACTAACTTCCTAGTTTTATATTTAGTCGCATAAGCTAAAGATATTTTTCCACCAAAAGAGTGTCCGATTAATATAGGATTCTTTATTTTTAATTCACCTAACATTTCATTAATAGTATCTGCATAATCATAAATACTCCATATTTCTTTAGGTTCATCACTACTTCCGAAACCTGGTAAGTCAACTATTAAAACATTATATTTCTTGATAAATGGTTTAGCAATAGGCATCATCATTTGAATATTTTGGCCCCAACCATGCAAAAACACTAATGAAGTGTCACTATCATTATTATAATATTCATAATTAATATTGATGTTTTTTATAAACATTTGCATCTTTTCACCTATTTAATTATAGCACATTCTATATATCTTTATACTTAAATACACATTTTCTTTACGATAATTAAACTATTTTTTTATTTTTATTGCTTTTTTAATAATGCTTTTTCTTTTTTCTTGCTTTTTGATATTAATTTTTTAATTGTATCAACAAGTTTTTTTATATTATTTATATCTTCTTTCTTACCTCTTATTTCAATTACTTTTAACATGCTTTCTAAGTATTTTCTTTTTTCTTCACTATCAATAGTGTCATCTTTAACTAATTCTTCATAGTCTTTTATTGTATCTTCTACTGATAAAACTTGTTTATATAATATTTCATTTATGTTGTGAATTAATATTTCTAATCTATCTTTATTTTCTCCTTTGTGATGTTTACTTCTTTCTATAAATTCATCTCTCATTTTAAATAGTTCTAATGTAGTTCTTCTTTTGAAATCTCTTCCATACATTAAATTTAAAACAGGATGACGTTTAAATATATCTATTCCATTATCTAAGGCTGTTTCATATACTTCTTCTATTTTTGATTGAAATAATTCATCAACTATATAAAATTTGCCATCTAATTTTCTATATCTCATCTTATGTTGCCTTATATCTTTATCATTTTCTTTACTTAAATTGCTTTCTACTCCTAAAGTAGCTAAATAACAATCAGCATACATTCTTCCATGTATTCTAGCATCAAGTTCAGTATATAAAAAGTAATAATTATCCTCATAGAATCTTTTAGGTAATGCATTATACATTAAATAATCCATCATCATTATAATTTCTTCATATGAAAGTGCTTTTACTTTAGTAATACTTTCTACTTGATATAAATGTCTTAATTCATGAAATATCGTATTTAGAAAATCACTATAATCTATTTTTCCTTTTGAATCTATTGATTTATAATGTGATTCTTCAACTAAAATCAAGTTATTTTCATAAGTTCCAAATGAATTTTTAGACATATTTCTAAATCTAAAATAACAAAATGTTTCATTTGAATAAGCATAATTAGATGCTAAACTATCGATTAGGGATTGCAATACATCTATTGATAGGAGTTTATTTTGACTAATTGTATTTTTAAAAAATAAATCTACGTATCTTTGAGGTATTGGATATACAGCATATTTAAAGATATCGCTTAATTTATTGTAACTGTCTATATCTAAAGATTTATTTGCCTCTATGAACTCATCAAATTCTTTTAGTTCTTCATACATTTTTTCCTTTAAATGAAGTTCACTTAAGAAATTATTTATTTCTTTAATTTGTGATACAGCTAATGACTTGTATTTTTGTGGTGTTTCTTTATCATTAAGTTCACCATTTAATTTTAATGCGATTACATTATGCTTATATTCACTTAACATTTTTAATACAGTTCTTATGTCTTCTTTTGATGTGAATAAGTATTTTCTATAGATTTTTATTATGTTACTTATGAAATCGTTTTCTATAATTAGTTTTGATTTTTTTGTGCTTCTTGTTAAAGATTTTGATACGAATAAAAAAAGACATGATAAAAGGCTATCTAAGTCTTCATTTTTGAAATGTCCTTTATTATTTTCATAATCTAATAATTTTTCAGTTTCTTCTTTTGATATACATATATTATATATGTCTTTTTTTTTAAATTTTGCCATAAAATTTTCCTTGTGTCGATATTATAGCATAGTTTTATTATTTTGAATCATTCTTTTTAAGTCTTTTTATTTTTTTAATATATTTTTTATAATTGTGAACATAAGGTTTTAAGTCCATTGATGATTTAAGTGGGAAAATAAATGAATATTTTTCTTTTGCTTTTTGTTGATGTTCTTTAACTGTTTTCTTAAATTCTTCATATCTAATTATTGCTCCACTTTCTTTAGCATATGTTCTAACTTTAGATAATAATTTTGTTGAATAAGCGTAGTCAATAATTATAGTTGCAGTAAATAGACCTAATACATATGAAAATATTATATGATTATTAAACCATACTACTTTATCTAATATAAATTCTGCTAAAAAGAAATAGTATAATGCGCTAATTAGTGTCCATATAAGTGAAAATAATGGACAGATTATTCCTTTGTAGTTTCCCCAATTGTTACTGTAATCCCATAATTTAACAGGCTTGTTTACAAATGAAAGGCCTCCTATAAATTCAATTAAAGTCATGGCTGCTCCCATTAAAATGATAACTAATATACTAGGCAAATTCATTTCATAAAATGTGAGATAGATTACTGTTAAAGCACAAAGTCCAAATCCATATATAGGTAGATATGGTCCAACTAGAAATCCTGGATTTACCCAGTATCCATGAGCAAGTCTTCTATAAAATAATTCTAGTATCCATCCAAATGTACAACCTATAAAGAAAAGAAATACTATGTCTAAGAATATCATCATGTTATTCACCACTTTCTTATTTAATTATTATATCAAATTTTATGTGAATATTATATTATATTTTTGAAATATATTTTGATTACTTTTTTATATATAGGCTATATGTATTGTGTGTATTTTCAAATATAAAAAGCAATATTTCTATTGCTTAATATAGTGTAAAGTTTTACCTTTGTTAATTTATTTTTGTAAGACTATTAAAGTCAATGTCATGATACGCTACTTTATAAAAATCATATGTTGTAGTTTCTTTTGATGTATTTTTAACAGTTACTTTATTATTGCCTTTGTAATACCAAAATCCACCAACATTATAAATTTTATCTTTATTCCATCCAAGTGATACTAATAAATTTTTAGTCATACCAGCGTATCCTCCGCCACCACACATCAAGAAAATATTTTTATCTTTTGGGAATAAATATTCAAGTATTTCTAATGATTCAGCATAGTTAGCAGTATATTTACCATCTTTTTCAGTAAATAATGTTTCTCCTTCATAAGTTTTTCCTACTTCTTCTGGAAGTCCTGTTACATTTACTAAATATGGATAAGGTACAACTTCAAATCCTTTAACAAATCCCGATAAATATGCATCTCCACCTATTGCTTCATAATTTCCCGGATCTTTTAACATTCTCATATCACGATAAACAGAATCACTTCTACCTAAATAGTTATCAATTGTTTCTTCATAAATATTTTTATCAATTCCAAATTGTGTACCTCTTATTCCTTCTGTTACTTCTGGTTTTGGTAAAGTTATTTCATCGTTTTCACATGATTTATTAAATATAAAATAACCTAAAGTTCCTCCTACTAAAATACTTAAAATAATTGTTATTATTAATTTTAATGTTTTGTTCATATTACATTACTCCTTTCTTGATTCAATCATAATATATATATTTAATATTGTATATAATTTGATAGTTGAATTACTAGAGTTATAGTTGAGTTATGAAAGAAGTTTAAATACTTTTGTTAAGTCTTCATTAATTATGAGAGTTGCTCTTTTGTCATATGGTGTTTCATCATTATTTATTATTACTAAACTTTTTCCCCTAAAATAATTTATTAAACTTGCAGCTGGTTCTACTGTTAGAGATGTTCCTGCAACTATTAACATATCACATTCACTTATATAATTTTCTGCTAATACAAAATCTTCAGGTAACATTTCTCCATAAAGAATAACATTTGGTTTAATGATACTTCCACATTCACATCTTGGAATATCTTCACTATTAAAAATATATTCTGCACCATATTCTTTTTTACATTTTATACAATGATTTTTATATATTGTTCCATGAAGTTCTAATACATTTTTACTTCCTGCTTTTTGATGAAGTCCATCTATATTTTGTGTAATTATTGCTTTTAGTTTTCCTGATTCTTCTAATTTTGTTAGATATTTGTGAACAATATTTGGCTTAACATTTAATGAATTCATATTTAATTTATAGTATTTATAAAATTCTTTTGTAAAACTATAGAAGCACGCTGCACTCAACATGAATTCTGGTGAAACATTTAATGAATTGCTTTTATCACTGTATAATCCATCTTTACTTCTAAAATCTTTAAGTCCACTCGCAGTTGAAACTCCTGCTCCTCCAAAGAAAACAATATTGTTTGATTCATTTATCAATTCTTTTAATTCTTTTACTTTTTCTTGATTTATTTTGTTCATAATCTACCTCATATTTATTATACTATATTTTTTCATAATAAAAATGTAAACATTTTTTAAAGTGCTTAACTTTGTCAACACTCTGAATAATACTTATTTGTATTATAATTGTTAAAAGTCTTTGACATACTTCCAAAGACATTTGGTGGAAATCTAACGCTAACATATATATAATTGTTAGTGAAAGGAGGAAAAAGAATGAAGTTAGGAGAAAATATTTTCAAACTAAGAAAAGATTGCAAACTTTCACAAGAACAATTAGCAGAAAAAGTTGATGTTACTAGACAAACAATATCAAATTGGGAACTTGGTGATACTTCTCCAAATCCCGAACAGTTAAAATTATTATCTAAAGCATTAAATGTTAGTATTGATGAATTATTAAATAATGACATTAAACAAGTATTAGTAGAAAAAGTAAATAATACCGAAAAACTTGCCGAAATAATAATTAAAATACTAAAAGTCTTGGGAATAATTTTTATTGTTGGTTTTGCTATTACTATTTTCATAAATATTATGTTTGGTGCTAAAAAAGACTCTATGACTATAAAAGAAAATCAAACTGTTCTTCTTAATTGTCAACTGAATAGTGAAAAGTACACTTATCTAATAGAATATGATAAAGATGATAATATTATTGATGCAAGTGGTAGTGATTATATTATAAATGTTGTTAAAGATAAACCGTTTAACAAAGCTAAAATATTAGTAAAATATATTGAATCATATTTTGAAGACAATGGTGGGAAATGTTAGTTTAATAATATATTTTATAAATAAGATCAATTTTATATTGGTCTTTTTTTCTAAAATATTGACACCTAAAAAAACAACTATATACAAAACATTTCTGAAATCGGAAAAATTATGATATAATTAATATACAGAAAGTAAATCGCATTTCGTTAATTATTTGTGAGGAGGTATAATGAAGAAGAAAAAAATAGTAATAATCTCACTGTGTTCTATAATAGGTTTAATATTTTTAGATTTTATAATCGCTCTATCATTTAATAATAGTCCTATAATTAAAATTAGAGATTATTATGATGGTGGTGCTACTGTTTACAAAGATAAAGGAATATTTACAAATACTTATAAATGTTCTAATGGTAAAACTAAAACAGTTTTAAAAACAAATAAATATGTTTGCCCTATGAATGACATTGAAAAAGATATAAAAGAAGCAATAACAATTACATTTGATACTAAAGGTGGAAGTATAATAGATAGTATTACTATTTTTAAAGATACTGAACTTACACTTCCAAAAGATCCTACAAGAGATGGTTATGTTTTCAAAGGTTGGGTTGATAAAAATGAAACCCCTATTTATAACAAAGTATTACTTGCAGAAGACACAATTCTTTATGCAGTTTGGGAAAAAGATGAAACTAGCAATACAATAACAATTACATTCGATACTAAAGGTGGAAGTAAAATAAACAGTATTACCATAAATAAAGATACTGAGCTTACACTTCCAAAAGATCCTACAAGAGATGGTTATAAATTCAAAGGTTGGGTTGATAAAAATGAAACTCCAATTTATAACAAAGTATTACTTGCAGAAGATACAACTCTTTATGCAATTTGGGAAAAAGTGGAAAATAAGAAAGCTAGTTCTAAAACTGAAAAACCTAAAACAAACAACAATACAAATAATAATAGTACTAATATTAATAAATCTAATCAAAATACAAATAATAATACAAACATCAATAATAATGGAAATACTATTTTACCTGAAGAAAAACCACCTATTGTAGAAAAGACTCAAGCAGAGAAAAATGATGAGTATAGAAAACAACTTCAAAATAAGTATTCAGTTAAAATAGCATATAAAAATGAATTAGGAAATTATACTATAAATGGTTATGGTATGGATAAACTTAACGATGATAATAAGATAAATAGTTGCCTTAGAAAGATAGACACAACTCTTAAAAACTATCCAAATGGTTTTTTTAAGGAAATGAAAGATTATGGAATGCCTTTAACTATTTACTTAGTAAATAGTATTAGTGATGATGTTTCAGGACTTACTGATGCAAAAGATAAAAGTGATATTAAAATAATGATTGCACCAGCAAGTTTATTTGAGAACACTTTAAATCATGAAATAATGCATTATATAGATTCTTATATAAAAATTAAAGGATATCCTATTGATATAAATAATACTATGAAAGATGTAAATCCAGTAGGTTTTACATATGGAGATACAAGTAATGAGTATGTTTATTATTTTACGAGTGTAGATAATGCTTACTTCTTATCAGCATATGGAAAAACAAATTATTTGGAGGATCGAGCAGTAATATTTTCAGACTTGATGACTAGAACTTTTGCAAAAGATTATTATGACGATGGTACTCCAATAAACAAAAAAGCAAAATTAATTAGTTCACAAATTAAAGAACACTTTAACACATTATCTAATACAGGAAGATATTATTGGGATAGATTTTTATAATATAAGTTTAAATAAATTAATTTAGGAAAGGAGGAAAGAAATGAAAAAGGATTTACTAGTAAAAATAATTATAGCAGTAGTTGTTTTTGCAGGATTAGGATACTTCGTATTTACAAATTCTGTTTCAAAAGAAAAAGATTTAGTTTTTGAAGCAAGAATTAAAGAAGTAACAGTAAATGATAATATATATACTGTCCTAGTTGAAGAATATGATAAAAAGAAAAAAGAATATACTATTGAGTATGAATTTGAAATAAATAAAGATACAAAGATAGTTTATAACAATGAAGATTCTACTGCAGATAAATTAAAAGCAAATCAAAAAGTAACTATTACTTCATCTGATGTTGTGTTACCTAGTGAACCAGCTAAATTATCTAATGTTAAAAAAATAGTTATTTCAAAAGATTAATTAGTTTTAAAAGTTTTGCTAAATAAAGCAAGACTTTTTTTATGGAGGTGTTATTTGTTAAAAAAATAATTAACTATATTATAATTTATATTTTTGATTTTATAATATCTGCTAATATTTGTTATAATTTAACTTACATGATTAAAAATTATATTAAGAAGTTTGAAAGATATTCTATATTAATATCTTGTTTAATGCTTATATTATCATTGTTCTTGATATTTAAACCAGTTAAATCAGTAGAAGTTTTTATGATAATTTTTTCGATCATAGTATTTATAAGCGGTCTATTTAATTTATATAATTATTTTACTGTTGATAGAGAAGAGAGACTTTATAGTTTTGATTTATTGCTAGGAGTAATAAATTTAATAGCTTCAGTATTAATATTTATTTATAGAACCGATTTAATTAATATATTCCCTATTATCTTAGGTACTTATATTATTATTAGTAATTTATTTAAACTTCAATTATCTATTAATTTAAGTGCTGTAGAAGATAGTGGTTGGATATATTTGTTACTTTTATCTATTTTAACAATATGTATTGGTGTACTTTTGATAGTTAATCCTTTCGAATCAACAATTGCTATTGTTAGTTTAGCTGGTATATTCTTATTAGCTACTGAAATAGTTAATATTATTGAGGACATATATGTATTTGCTAAAATAAAAAAAATAGAAAAATTATTAAAATGATGAGGCGAGATATTTTTCTCGCTTTTATTTTGTGGTATAATTTTATTCGTGATTGATATGAAAAAGATTATTGTTAGTGTTTTAATAATTATTTTTGTGGTGTTAGGTTTTTATTTTAAGTCTTATAAGCCTAAGGAAAATGATGATAGCAGAAAATTATTTGATAAATATTTAAATGATTATGAATATAAAATTAATCAAGAAAAAGAGTCGTTGAATAGTAAAATAACAGATATTGAAAAAGAGAAAGATGCTTTTAAAGAAAATTTAGTTAATGAAAATATTACTTTTATTGGAGATTCTGTTATGTTAGGTGCAGAAAGTGATTTAAAGAGCAAATTCAAAAATGCTTATGTTGATGCCGCTGTTTCTAGAACTGCTTGGGTGCTAGGCTCGGCTGTCGATGAAGCTAAATCCAAGGGTAAATTAGGTGAGATTGTTGTTATAAATTTAGGTGCTAATGGAGATTGTTCTTTATCTTGTAAAAAGGAAGTTTTAAATAAACTTAAGAATAAAAAAGTATTTTGGATAAATACTACTAACTATGATTATGTTAACGAAAGACTTATTAGTCTAGAGAAAGAATATAATAATTTATGGATAATAGATTGGAAGAAAATCAGTAAGAGTCATAGCGAATATTTTGTGAGTGATGGAATACATTTAACAAATGCTGGTAGAAAGGCTTTTACTAATGCTATTTATGAATCGATTTATAAAGTATTTGCTAAAGAGTATGATGATAAAATTCAAAATTTAAAAGATGAATTTAATAAAACTTTAGCTAGTAAAATCAGTTTTTATGGAGATGAAACTTTACTTGATAATTTTAAAGAATTGTATAGCAAATTTCCTGAAGAGAGATTTTATAATGTTGCGTATAAAGATTTAAAAAATAAACTTATGACTGATATAGATAGTGAATCAATTAGCAAAAGAATAGTACTTGTTTATAATAATGAGGATTTTTCTGAAATAAAGAAATTACTTAAAAAAGGGATAAATATTAATAATATCAAACTAGAAAATATTACATGTAGTGGTTCATCATATGTTGCAGGTTTTATAGCTCGTACATATCCAGGCACAATAACTAATATAGAAGCAAACAATATTAATACAAATGCTACTTCAAACTATAGCGGTGGTGTATTTGGATATATGTATAACTATAATGCATCTTATGGTAGTAATATTACTAACTTTTCTATAACAAACTCTAAAGTCATCTCGAAAAGTGGTTATGTTGGAGGAATTATTGGA